>TARA_R110001592_G_scaffold281911_4_pt1 | contig 24528 bp, 23 predicted proteins | sample TARA_R110001592 | Tara Oceans TARA_R110001592 (sample SAMEA4398387) | marine metagenome | biome: Polar Biome; feature: [SRF] surface water layer (ENVO:00010504); material: water (ENVO:00002006), including particulate matter (ENVO:01000060) such as... | depth 5 m | reverse complement strand
TTACTGTGACCTATTACGCGATTACTGTGCTTTTTTATTTTTGGACATTCGCAGAATATATCGCGTATATTATCAATAATATAACTCAGTAAACACAGTAATTTATTAAGCTAATTAGTGATGGAGTAACTATGACAAGCATAGTCACCTTAAAAGGTATTAATAAAGGGTTTCGTGATGGTGAGTCATTCCATCCAGTATTGCGGCAAGTCAATCTAACTCTGCAACAAGGCCAAACCATCGTATTAACTGGCCCTAGCGGCAGCGGGAAAAGTACTTTACTTAATATTATTGCTGGCTTTGAAACAATAGACAGTGGTGATATGTTAATACACCAAGGTAATACCATGCACTCGGTCACGCAGTGGCAAGATAAAAAGTGGAGCCAATATCGGCGTCAGTCACTTGGGGTGATTTTCCAGCAATTTAACTTACTAACCCCCTTAAATGTACGCGATAATATTCAATTCTCTCTCGCGCTAAATCAATTAACTTGGGGCCCTTGGTGTGATCAGTTATGCCACCAGCTTGGTTTAACCTCATTACTCGAGCGTCACGTTGAAAATCTCTCAGGCGGGCAGCAACAAAGAGTGGCGATTGCCAGAGCATTAGCCCATAAGCCGAAATTAATTTTAGCTGATGAACCAACAGGTAACCTTGATCAGCCCGCTGCTATGCAAGTAATGCAACTACTCACCGATTTAGCTAAGCAGGCTAACAGTTGCATTTTAATGGTCACCCATAGCGAGCAATGTGCTAAGTTTATGCAGCACCGCTGGCACGTTGAAAACCAGAAAATAGTGGTTAATCCCATCAATAAAAAGTGGCAAGGTTAAATCATAATGACCGACTCATCAGCGTTAAGTCGCTTAATATTATGCTTACGCTTATTTGCTCACCATTATCGTCACGCGCCACTGCAAGCTAGCGCAATTTTATTAGGTATTATGTTAGCAGTAACACTTTTAATTGGTGTTTATGCAACCAATGAAAATGCTAAACAAAGTTATGGTAATGTATCAGAACTGCTAAGCCAACAAGCTCGTTTATCGATTAGCCATCGCACTAATAACAGTATTGATGAGTCCGTTTACTTTGCATTAGCAAACGCAGGGTTCAACACGGTTGCCAGTATTGAAGGTATTGCAACCGATCAACAAAAACAACTATGGCGAGTTAATAGTAGCGATATTATTGCGGCAATCCGCAGTCGCAAGCAGCAAAAAAACGACTCAAACACTTCTCTTTTCTCAACCAAGATCCCACTTGCCGAGTTAATCAGCGGCCAACCTAAAGTATTGATGTCAGCAAGCCAACAGCAACGCATCAACAAAATTACCAATCAGTCTAATCGCATAATTTTAAATGATATCCCCCTTGAAATCATTAGCATCGATGATAGTTGGGGATTGGGATCTTCAATACTCGCAGATATATCACTAGCCCAACCCTTGCTCAATATGCAAGGTAAGCTCAGTTACATTGCAATTTTCAACTCAAATACTGGAAATTCTGGTACCACGGATATTAATGACACAGATAAAAATGAGAGCGATACTCAGCTTATCGCACGCTTAACCTATGCGCTAACTGAAGCAGGGATTGATACCAGCCAGTTAAATTTCACCACTCAAAGCAGTGAAGGCGAATCGCTTAGCGCACTAACAGCGAGTTTTCATCTTAACCTTGATGCGATGAGCATGTTAGCATTTGTAGTCGGATTATTTATTGCTTACAACGGTGTACGCTACAGTTTAATGAAACGTCAAAAATTGCTGGTGCAAATCATGCAGCAAGGGTTAGATAGAAGCACAGTAATGTTTGCATTAAGCCTTGAAATACTGTGTTTAGTATTTGTCGGCTGTGTTTTAGGTTTTATAGTTGGCTTACAGTTGTCACAATGGTTGCAACCTATGGTCGCGATCACGCTTGAACAGCTTTATGGAGCCACACTGTTACCTGGGTTCTGGCAGTGGCAATGGTTTGTTCAAGCCCTTATATTAACTTTGTCTGCCGCGTTTGCAGCTTGTATTCCAATGATGGTCGGTCTTATTAATAGCCCTTTAGCTCAAGGGGCGCAAAAACAGCCACAAAACCAACGATTCGATATTATTCATTGGCGCCAGTTTGTTATCGCTGGGCTGTTATTAATATTCTGTACTCTGGCATTTTCCTTTACCGATCAGTATCGTCATAGCCTAGTGTTATTGGGCATTTTGTCAGTCGCTATTCCATTATTATTACCACAATGCCTGCATTGGGCTGTTAACTTACTCAGTCCGTTTATGCCTAAAGGGCTTTGGCAATATGTCATTGCTGAAACGAAAGAGATTATTGCTCCCCTTGCTCTTGCGATGATGGCAATATTGCTCGCACTATGTGCTAATATTGCCATGAACACCTTAGTCGGCAGCTTTGAAATCACCTTAAAAAAGTGGCTCGATGCCCGCTTACATGCCGATTTATACATTAGACCCAATCCAAATCAGATCAACTCCTTACTCATACTATTAGCAAAGGATCCTAAGGTTAAAGCGGTTCATAAACAATGGCGTATTGATAGCAACCTAAATCGCATTGAAACACCACAAACACAGGTGCCTATCAATCTTATCAGCCGCGACCATCAACCTTTGACCGAAACAACGGTTTTTAAAACAATGGCCAAACATTTTTGGCCAACATTCACTGCAGGCGAAAGTGTGATGATCAGTGAACCGTTATCGATAAAATACCAACTTGATATTGGCGATAACATTCAGCTATCACAACTTGATCAACATAAATTAACCATTGGCGCAGTTTATTATGATTACGGAAATCCCCAAGGCGAAGCAATTATTACTCAATCGTTATGGCAACAATTTAAGCTACCTGCCAACCCTGTTAGCTTAGCGGTGTTATATCAAGGGGAACTCGTCCCACTACAAAATAACATTACCCAGAAAATTAATTTATCATCAGCTTATATGTATAACCAACAACGCATTAAATCTGAAGCAATCGATATTTTCAATAAAACATTTTCGATCACAGTAGTGCTCAATAGCTTAACTTTACTGGTAGCAGCCATTGGTTTATTCAGCGCTTGCATGATGCTGACTCAAGCTCGGCAAGCCCCCTTAGCTCGCTTATACGCCTTAGGTATCAACCGTAATCAATTACGATTAATGGTATTAGTGCAAATGTTATTTATCGTACTATTAACCTGTTTGGTTGCTTTACCCACTGGCGCATTATTAGGTTACTTATTAATTCATAAAGTGACATTACAAGCATTTGGATGGAGTATTGCTATGGTGTGGGATTGGGCCGCCTATTTTCAAGTAGTTGTCATTACTATATTGAGCTGCTTATTCGCAGTGTGTTTGCCCTTGTATTGGCAAACTCGAAAACCCTTAATATCTAGCTTACAGCAGGAAGCTTTATGATCCCTTTTAGGTTCAAAAAATCACCCTGCTTCATTTTTCTAACTTTTGCTCTTATTAGCTTGATATTAGGCTGTTCGCCTGCACAGAATGATGTTAAGAAAGAACCAACTATAAGCCGCATGTCGGCAGAATCTACAAAAGGTTATAATAAAGTTATTGAAGGTAAAACCTTACAGTTTCCACAAGATCATTTAGCCCACGGCGATTTTAGAATTGAATGGTGGTATTTAACCGCTAATTTAACCACAACAACAGGTGAAGATATTGGCGTACAATGGACTCAATTTCGAATTGCTCTTTCACCGCCAACCAGCTTTCAAGCATCAGCAAAAAACAGTTGGGCAACCAACCAGCTTTATATGGCGCATGCCGCAGTGACGACTAAAAATGAACACTTAATTGCTGAAAAATGGTCGCGTGCTCAGCCACAACTTGCTGGCGTAGAGCCTCAACCACTCCGGGTACATTTACAAAACTGGCAATGGTTAAGCCGATCGGAAGATCTGTTCCCTGCTACATTAAAAGTCGCTACGGAGCAATTTAGCTATCAGCTACAGCTTGATAGCAAACAACCACTGCAATTACAGGGTAAACAAGGGTATAGCAGTAAAAGTGCAAACAAAAGCGTGGCTTCTTATTACTACAGCCAGCCTTTTATTACTGTCACAGGGCAGATAACCCGTCACGGTATTAGCGAGCAAGTGATTGGAAAAGCTTGGCTCGATCGAGAGTGGAGCTCACAATTTTTAAATAAAACCCAACAAGGCTGGGACTGGTTTTCATTACGCTTAGACGATGACTCAACCCTGATGATGTTTAGGTTACGGGGAGCAACTGATAATGATCACTTTTACAGTAGCAGAAGAATGTTTGCCAATGGTAGTGGACGCAATATCAACAGCAAAGATAATCCAGGCGATATCTCCATGCAACCAATACAATGGCAACAAACCGCATTAGGCAAACACCCTATCGCTTGGCGTTTACGTATTAATAGCGAAGCTATCGATATTACTACCCAAGCACTGAATCCAAATAGTGACATGCTGGTATCAAGCTCATACTGGGAAGGGCCTATTACGATCCAGGGCAGTCACAAAGGACAAGGTTATATGGAGTTGACAGGCTACCATTAGGCAGTAACGTTAAAGTAACCTCAGTTTCGGATAAGGAAAGCGATACAACACCGCTATTTCCGCGAATTTCTACGTTAAATGATCTGCCAATAACCAGTTATTGGGAGATCATTTAACGTAGAAATTCGCAAAACTAACGGCACAGTATAATAAAAATATAACTTTATGATTTTAAATACAATGACGATCCCATTAACCAGAACTGAGGTTAAAGTAATAAAAGAGGCCTTAGTTTTAACATCAAGGCCTTTTTTAAATAACATTAAATATTTAATATCAATGGCTTGTTAATACTTTTTGTTCTTTTGCGATACGTTATCTAAATATCCCATCACAAAGGCAGAAAGCACAAAGGTTAAATGTATGATCACAAACCACATCAGTTTATCGTTGGCTATGTTTTGTGCATCCATAAAGACACGTAGAAGGTGGATTGATGAGATAGCAACAATAGCTGCAGCCACTTTATTTTTCAGTGATCCAGAATCAATGGTACCTAACCAAGCAAGTTTCTCTTTATTATCATCAATATCCAGTTTAGATACAAAATTCTCATAACCTGCAAACATGACCATAACCAATAACCCACCAACTAATGTCATATCAATGAGTGATAACAATAATAAAATGAGATCATTTTCAGTAACACTCAGAATATTAGGTAATAAATGAATCAACTCTTGAAAAAACTTGATCGATAAAGCTAATAAACCTAGTGATAATCCCGCATATATAGGGGCTAATAGCCAACGAGAAGAGTAGATAAGGTTTTCAATAAAACGTTCCATAAAGCCCAACTTAATAAAAGTAAAGTGCGATAATATATACACCTATTGAAAAGATGCAATCATAAAAAGTCCTATATATTCGCATAACTGAACATACAAATAGACTTATTAAGTCCCAAATAAAAGTAATAACTTAACTTATGCTTTGTGGCTGACTGACAAATATTGATTACCAACTTCCTTTACTTGAATTTGGTTTTTGCATATTTGCCTGCTACCTTAGCGATAATAGTATTAGGATTGATCAGCTGTGCATTAACTTGTTGTTTTAATATTAATAGAATTTCAGTACATCCCATTACGACTGCTTGTGCGCCATTGTTTATTAAAAATGAAATAGCCTTTTTGATTAAGATTTACATCTGCTAGCGTCTGTTGACTAATTTTATTTTCAAAATGATAGTTCTATTTTTTGCTCACCCTAAGATGCTAATGCTAATGCTAATTAATCTAATCCTAATGCTTCTAATCAGATTAAAACTGACCACAGATTGATGCTTAAAAGTTATCTCTTCAAACCGCACGATTCAACACATGCTATAATCAAAAATTTGGCCACTAGAATGATAACGTCACAACATGCATCAAAGCTAAGCTTACCGCAAACTAACCCTGGCGTTGAAACTGTGCTGGAATACCTGATCATTAAATTTCCTTATATTGATGCTCAGATTTGGCAGCAGCGCATTGCAGATGGCAAGGTTCATTATCACGATGGAACACTGATAACAGAAAATTCACTATTTAAAGCACAGCAACGAATTTACTATTACAGAGAAGTCGAAAGCGAGCCAAAAATTCCTTTTAAAGAACAAATCCTATTTCAAGATCAGCATATTTTAATCGCCTATAAACCACATTTTTTAGCAGTGATCCCTTGTGGTGTTTATGTGAACGAATGTTTGCAAAATCGCTTACAACACAGTACTGGCATTAACACCTTACAAGCAGTGCATCGTTTAGATAGAGTCACTGCAGGCTTGGTGATTTTTTCAGTTAACCCAGATACCCGTCATCATTACCATCATTTATTTGAAACACAACAAATACACAAAACCTATCAAGCTATTGCCAAAATCAAAAACAATAAAAATCTTATTGGTCAGGAATGGCAGATTAAGAACCGATTAGAGCGTTCAGATCTTCGATTTATGATGCGAGTGACTGAGGGAGCGGCTAATAGTTATTCGGTGATTCGATGCTTACAACAATCTGCTCAGAAGGCATTATTTGAATTAACCCCAGTGACAGGTAAAACACACCAATTACGAGTGCACATGCAGTCATTGGGTTGGCCGATATTAAATGATAAATATTACCCACAATTACAGCCTCTATCTGCAGATAACTTTTCAAGACCATTACAGTTGCTAGCAAAAAAGCTTGAATTTATTGACCCAATAACACAACAAGCAAGGTGCTTTAGTTATAACGGTAATTTGTCTTTGAGTGATGGCGAATAAAAGCAGCTAAATAGGCTACCAAACCCAAGGGATGAACGCTTTATTAGTTTTTTGATATTCACTATATTGCGCATAAAGCGATCGTAATGCTTTTTCTTCCAAACGCGATTTTAAAACCAACACAATAACAAGCAATAACCATGCACCTAATTTCCAATAACTAAACTGGCAGAAAATAATGCCTAAACAGCCAAAGAAGAGAGCACTATACATAGGATGACGAATAAACTTGTAGGGACCATGAACAATCAATGTCCCGTTTTTTTTAGGATGTGGACGGACGTTAAAATTACCAGGACGATTTGTCATTAATGCAGAAAAAGCAATAAGAATAGAAAGCAAAATTAATAATAAACCAACGATTGAAATATTTAAATTTGCTAACGGCCAAGCAATGACAACCAGCAGTATAAATTGCACGATCACATAAACCATAACACCCTCTTTATTTTGTGCCTAAAATCATGGTTAATAATATAGTGAATCCAATTGATTACTTTAGTTTTGTTGAAAAAATAAGAAGTAGCTAATAGTTAGTTTTAACGTGACCTTATTACTTGAGTTCAAGATTCAACAAAACAGGCGCAAAAGTTAGTTTAAGAAATATACGACAACAATTACAACTGGACTTTCCTGAGAGCGGTAAAAGCATAATCAATTGTTGTACAAAGGTGAGTCATTTCATTAGCGCAATTAAAATCAAGCAACAGCAAACCTGAATATATTGTTGAAACATTTAACGTAGGATTGACTGGCACTGTATATCATCCAAAGGTTGAAGATAATCACTGGACATTAAAGCTAACAAAGCCAGTAAACCTAGTTAAGAATATTAACGGTCAAAGATCTTTTCTTAATGAGGTTTAGCAGTGCCATTATCTTACTCTATTAAGCAAAGCAGTTCGGTTGCTTTTAAGCATATAATTGATACTATATTTGCATCATATAAAGAAGGTATTACTGCCTCCCTTGGATTGCAGGAGAGCCTCTTCAGAACTTTAGTAAGGCAACCTTTGAGTCAATTTTTTGCATCTGCAACTTGGCACTAAACTGACTTTTTGAGTTAGATTTATATCCAATAACATTCAATAAAAAAACATAATAAATCGATAAAAAATGAATAATATTAAAACAGAAAGGCTGATATTACGCCCATTTCAAAGCACCGATCTGAATAGTGCCTATCAATTATTTAGCGACCCAGATGTGATGCGCTTTTCACTCCATGGCCCCTACACCAAACAAAAAAGTAAGAATTTTATTGAACAATGCATGTTTAAATCAAAAAATAATGAACCTAGTTTATTAGCCGTTATCGATAAAAAAAGTAAGCAACTAATTGGATCATGTGGTTTTTTCCCACAACAAATACAAGGTATGGCTGAACTTGAACTAGGTTATCGATTATTAAAAAATTATTGGGGGCAAGGATTAGCAACTGAAGCGGCAATGGCAATGAAAGCTTATGCTTTTAATGAAATGGGTTTAACCCGTTTGATTTCCCTGATTGAAGCAGAAAACATTGCATCAGTGCGAGTCGCTGAAAAAATGGTTTTAAACTAGAAAAGACAATGTTATATGACGGAACAATCTCAGTGGGAATGTATACAGCCATTCGTTAAAAATCGACTGCATAAATATTACAACTTGTGTAGATGATAACAACTTAAATAACTTCAGTTCTCGATAAGCAAAGCGATACAACACTTCATAGAGTTAAAATAAGTTAAATTAAAGTACTTAATCCCCAAGCGCCTAGCACGATAATAGTTAAAGCAACCATCGCTTTAGTTTTATGTTTACTAATAATTCGCTCAGCTTGATTACCTGCGTAATATACAACAATGGCTAAACCAAAATAACGAATAGAGCGTGCAATAGCAGAGGCAATTAAAAACAGCATAAGCGAGTATTTAGTTGCGCCTGCAGCAAGCATCGCAATTTGAAATGGGATAGGCACAATACCAAGTGTGATCACAAACCAAAAGCCTTGAGCTTGCATTTTTTGTCTAACATTTTCAAATTGTTCTGGGCTTGAAAGTGTATTAATAACCCAATTACCAACCACATCAAATAAATAATAACCTAGTGCATAACCAAATAAAGCACCCACAATACAACCTAACGTTGCCATTAGTGCAATAACCCATAATTTTTCACGGCGTGCTTGCATTAAAGGTACTAAGACGGCTTCTAAAGGAACGGGTACTATGGTGGACTCTAAAAACGACGCGATGGTAATGCCACTAAGCATATGCTTTGAATCTATGAACTGGCTCGTTTTTTGTTTAATCTTTTTTTTAATGCCCATACCGATTCCTTTACATCATTCTGATATTAATAGTGACCACTTTAATTAGAATATCAAGGCCATTATTAGCGACATAATCGCATTTTAGTTAAGCTTAAATGGGCAGTTTATTTTTAATGAGCTGTACTTTTTGAAAAAATATTCATAATAACAACCCCTGATACAATCAAAAACATACCTATGATAGCAGGAGTATCAGGTATTTCTTTATAAACAACAGCACTTATGGAGGCCACTAATACAATACCCAATCCAGCCCATATTGCATAAGCAATCCCAATAGGGACGGTTTTAAGAACTAATGATAGAAAATAAAACGCAATAATATAACCAATGATACAAACTGAACTGTAAAACCAATTACTGAACTCATCAGAGGCTTTAAGTGCAAGCGTACCAACCACTTCAGACACAATTGCAATTGCTAAAAACCAATACCCCATCGCTTTCTCCAGAACATAATTAAAAATTATGTAAAAATTGAATGTTATTAGATTATTGAGCATTAGATTTCAGTTCGAAATAAAATTTAACCTAATGACTGATAATGGAAAGCAGAGTACTAGAGTTATATTTTTAATCAATCAGTTAACATATAAATTAAAAATAAAAGCTTATCTAGTTGCTGTAAATAATCCTGTAATACTTCACTATTACTTAGCTATCAGCTCACTATAATATTTTATTTTTGTAGTCACTTCTTAAGATACAATTGATCTTCAGTTATTTTAACTTCTAACATTTGTGCAGTTATAGCAACATTTTGATTCTTCAATCTAATGCACTCGCTCCTTGATTTATTAAACCATCATCTTGAGCAATATTCTGAAGCGACGTTCCAACCTCATTTAATCGTTTTATAAAAAATTCCGATCATACCTTTTCTGTAAACCAACTATGGTCACTGCTATTAGGTGATACATTTTTTAGAAGAGCAATTTTTTTGTAATATCTAATGCGATGAGCAGATATGTAACTCAACTTTGAAAATTTTAATATTCAACTTTTCCTCAATACTATTTTTTAAAAAAATGAACTCAATTAAACATTGAAACGTATCTATTTCCATCTAATAAAATGCACCTAAGCATATGGAGTTGATTATGTTATCAATACTTAAAAAATATTCATTAAATAATCTCAATAAAAAGCTATCAATTAAACTAGAGCAAGCAACGCATGCATATAAAAATGGCGAAATAAAAATCTATCGTCAACTAAGCCATGAAGAAAAGGTTATAAATAAAGAGTTAGTTGAACGAGAAATACAGATCGTGGAAATCGATAAGCAAATAGTAGAATTGGATAAAAAAATAGTAGCGTTAACAATACAAAGTCATTTACCCGCTAGATAATAATACTTATTACTCAGTCATTTTAATGAGCTGCTTTTATCTGCCTATTTATGGTGTAACTTGTAGGGAAAACTACACTTTTTAAATAATCTCAGCTTAACAATATTTTTTATCATCCTTATTTTGATTAAAAGTGACCCGGACTCAACATTAGAACGTATCTATTCAGATATAAAAATATTATAAGTAAATGGGGTTGATTATGTTTTCAATATTTAAAAAAAATCCGATTAAAAAGCTTAATAAGCAATTATCTATTAAGCTAGAGCAAGCAATGCAGGCTCAAAGAAAGGGAGATATTAGAACCTATTCTCAGTTAAGTTTTGAAGCACAAGAAATAGATAAACAGATTGTAGAAATAGAAACACAACAACATAAAAAGTAAACTGATTAGCCATAACAGTAATCAATCGACATTAATCTTGTTGGTGTCGTCTCCGTTCAACATCAGTGTTATAAAACGACAGCTATTGAAAAATTGTTTGAGGAGAGCCAATTGAACCGGCCCTCCATAATTATGCTTATAATGAAGTACTAAGTACTAAGTATTAAGTATTAAGTGCTAAGCATAAAGTCCGTACGTTAGCTTTATACATAAGGTATTTATGAAGATGACTTTTCGAATTCTTTTTCTGCTTCATCCTTAGCCATTCCATACTTCTCTTGCATTTTTCCTTGGAATTTTTCAAGGTTACCATCGATTTCCTGTAAATCATCGTCGGTTAATTTACCCCAATTAGCTTTTAGTGTACCTGATACCTGTTTCCACTTACCTTTCACAATATCTTTATTCATAATAATTACTCCTTGGTTCGTTAAAAAACTGCGACAGAGTTGTCGCACTGAATGCTTTCACTTTAAATGAATCAAGTTCTATGCCAACAGTTAAGCCATTGATTATTAAAAACAAATGTATAACATAAAAAACAAAATGGGCTTACCGTGTAATTATTACATACGGAAATGTCAGGATTTCAATTCTTATTTCGAGACCCTAACATTAATCCCTTTTTGTTAGGCCCTACTCAACATCTAATTAACATCACCTTTTTATACACCCTACGAGTCATCTTAAATTTGCCAATATGCTTGATAGATATAGATATAGCCTGAACTATTCCATTTTTTCTACATAATATTTAATCGTATACTTAATGGATTTGGTTTTATTTTGTTTAATCTAAGATCTCGGTACTCCAGAGAATAAAAGCGTAACCTCATTTAAGATCAACAAATTAAACTTTATGTTTATACAGTGCTATTTGTATGGTCTAAGGAAAATTATTGAAGTAATAATTGGTTATTGGTAAATAGCGACGCGATATAACTTTGCTTATCCCAGCTGAGGGGATTGTTATAAGAATATGTTGTAAAGATGCAAAAACAACGAGGAAATAACACCAAAATATGAGGCAGAAAACAACAGGCCTAGTGGCTAAAATGAGGTGAATCTAACAACAAGCTTTTCTATAAAAAAGCTTTCTAATAACAAATAATCGCCACTGAACATACCCTATGAATCGTTAGCTTAAAGACCAATTCTAGGTTGCAATATACAATAATGACTCGTAAAAATACCATAAAGCATTAGGGATAGCTCCAACTAACTAGCTCAACATTTCCAATATTAAAACACTAACTATTTGATCTTAAATGGCTTATATTAACTAACTTAATTTTATTTAGTTAGGCCTCTTTCTTTACGCGCTTCTTCAATACTGCCAGCGTTATGTAAATTTTTATAACCCGCTTCTTTTAAGGCTGATATCGCAATATCAGATCGACCACCAGTATTATCATATAAACTAATTTCAGTATTTTTATCTGGGTAGAAATTAGGAATTTCTTTAACAATATTTGAATGTGATATACGCAGATCGCCTGCAATATTATCTCTTCTACTTTCTGATAATGTACGCACATCGATCCACACAGTTTCAGCGAAAGAGAATGTACTAGATAGTGCAATAAGACCTAATGAAGCAGCCAAAATAAGTGCTTTAATTTTCATGATTTAACTCCTCCGTCTTTAAAAAATACATTTAAAGTGCATGATTAAAAATATATATCCTGTTTTTGTTGCTGTTTATTGTTGCCATCTAAGCCTGAGTCACAATAATTTACATTACAACAAAAAAACAGGCTCAACATAACCTCATAAAGAACTCTTTATTGGTTGATTCCAGTACATTCTTGCATTGTATAAACCGCTGAATCTACACGTTCTATATAACTATAATCAGCGATCGGGGGTAATACCAATATAGCGCGGCGTAACATATCAAAAGCAATCGCAACGGTTAAATCGCGAATATGGTTGCGATTACGTTTCGAGGAAAAGCTAATCTTCTGGCAAACTATTTGCTCCCCAGATTTTACTGCAATAACAACCGTACCCACAGGATTATTAACAGTGCCGCCGCTAGGGCCAGCAATGCCACTTGTTGCAATAGCAAACTCTGACGCCGCTATTTTTGAATTAACAATTGCCACACCCGCGGCCATTTGTCCAACACATGCAAGAGAAACTTCAGACTGATCCGCAATCGTATCTTCTCGTACATTTAACAATGATATTTTTGCTTCATTACAGTAACTAACAATACCTTGTTTAAGATAATGAGAGCTGCCTGCAAAAGCGACTAACTGGCTACAAATTTCACCACCAGTCAAGGATTCTGCAACACTGAGTGTACTTGTCCTCTTGGTAAGAAGGTCATGCACTTCAGCAGCTAATGTTTCTTTATTTCGAGCGACTATGCCATCACCTAACAATTTAGTTGCCTGTGATATGGCTTGCGCTTGATCTGCTTTACTGACATCACGTGCGATTAACTTTAATTCCAGATAAGGCATATAAGAGCGATAACCTAAAGTAATGCCAGCTGGCCAAGATAGTTTTTCTAAACGTCCGGCCATATCCGACTCACCAATCCCTAAGCATAATAACTTAGTGACTTCTACTTTAGCTTGTACCTTTGTCTGCGACTTCACAAAGGGAATAAACTGTTCTAACACCATTTTTTTATATTCATGGGGCACGCCAGGAGTAAAGAAAAACCAACATCTATTTAGTTTGACTCTAAATCCACACGCGGTACCCACGGGATTATCAACCATAATTGATCCCTTAGGTAACATTGCTTGCTTTAAGTTCTTTGGATTCAAGTCCACATTACGCTCTTTTGCCCATAATACTAATGACTGTCGCCACGCTGGGTTTTCTTCTAATTCTACGCCCATTGCATCAGCCATCGCTTGCGCAGAAAGGTCATCAGCTGTAGGGCCAAGACCACCGTTAACTAAAATGACATCCGCAAAGGTACTACGCTCTTGAAATACTTCGACCAAATCAGCTAAGCGATCACCCACAGTGGTTCGACGATGCATTTCAAAGCCGTTATCCATTAATTGATTACCTAACCATGCCGCATTAGTATCAACAATTTGCCCTGCAAGCACTTCTTCGCCTGTGCATATCATTTCGAGTTTCATTAAATTTCGGCCCTATTATTTGCTACTCAGTAATTAATCATGCATTAAGTTATTGAGCGTTTGATGGAATATAGTGAACAGTCGAATTGCTAAAAAGTTTAATTTCAATCTATTGACTGTAACATGCTCTATTAAAAAGAATAACTAAGGATATTGAAAATTTAATAAGTGCGTCCACATTAAATTAGAAAATTCCTCATATTCACTAAACACATAACAAACAATCAAACTATCTATACTCATGTAGCTTCAGTTGCTTTGTAAAACACGAGCTCAACTAGCAGAGCAAGGCAAAATATGAGGTATTGGTGATCCCTTTTACAATGCTTGCAACGCAAAACCGGTAGCTGAGCTAATGTCCCTTAGGGCAAGAAAATTGGCTGCGATCGGCGTTGTTATAACATCGTGATATAGAATAATTAACCTTCAAGTTTAAGCTAGCGTCTTGGCGTAAATTTTTCTTGCTGACTTTGCATCTCGAAGTCTCAGAAGTATCATTGCTATATACCAATAGGATTATAATATTTTGCCAAAGTATTAATCAATTCACATCACAAAAGTGTAGACTGCTCTATAATATCTATTTTTAACAACGCGACCTGAAAATCAAAAGAAAAAGATATAGCGTTACTAATTAAATAAAAAGCATGGTTAATATGAATAATGAATTACTGCCTGAAATCGTGTCTTTTTTACAGACCATTCCCAAGTTTAATGCTCTACCTTCCCTTACTCTCAAAGAGATTGCCGATAGCGTTGATGTAATTCAACTCAACGCAGGCCAAGCCTTAAATCAAGATACAGAAACCTCTTATCTTTATATAATTCGCAGCGGGATAATTAAACAAAATAACCCCGATGGCAGCTTACGCTCAAAACTCAGTAATGAGGATATTTTTGGTTTTAACTTAAAGCTTAAACAGTCAGGACAAACTTACTCGATTACTGCGATTGAAGATACGCTGCTTTATCGATTTAACTATGCATTATTAGTCCATAAAATCGAAGATTACCCCAATATATTAAGCCAGCTTGATTTAAGTTTACGAACCCGATTGAAAGCGAGTGCGACTGAACCAAATGACTCACGACAATCTTTACATCAGTACATGCGCCCTTGCAGTGATGTAATGAGCTCTAAACTTGTACTCGCTTCAGTGAATGACACCATTCAGAGTGTTGCGAGTAAAATGCGTAATATCGAGAACATCTCTTGCGCTTTTATTGTTGATCAAGATCAGGCCTTAATTGGCTTAGTAACGGATAAAGATATAACACAACGTGTTGTTGCAGAAGCACTGGATGTACAGCAACCTATCGGCTCAGTGATGACCGCCACCCCATATACAATTTATGGTAATGAACTGGTGATGGAAGCCGTTCAATTAATGACTAAGTACAACATTCAAAACATTCCCGTCGTTGATAACAAACATCATGTTGTTGGTTATATTACGCCTAAAGATTTAATTCAAAATAGCGGTGCTCAGAGTGTTTATTTAGTTAATAAAATTCGTCATGCAAGCTCTCTAGATCAACTAATCGCCTTATCTCATCAACGTAACGCTGCCTTTAAAGAAATAATGGAGAGCACATCTTCTCCGAGCTTAGTGGCGCAAATTTTAACCACCATTTACGATGCATTTAATTATCGCTTAATTGAACTCGCTATTGAAAATTATGGTACGCCACCTTGTGCTTTCTCTTGGATAGTCGCGGGGTCACACGCCCGTAATGAAGTACATTTAGCATCGGATCAAGATAACGCCTTGATCCTTGATGATAAGGCAACAAAATCTGACCGCGTTTATTTTAATCATTTAGCAATGACAGTGTGCAAAGGTTTGTCTGAGCTTGGTTATACTTTATGTAAAGGTAGGTTTATGGCTGCGACCCCGAAGTGGTGCCAAACCAGCCGAATATGGAAAGAGTATTTTAAATTATGGGGTAAAAATCCTGAATATGAATCATTACTTAACTTAAATGTATTTGTGGAAATTCGTCATATTTATGGTAATAAATCATTATTCAGAACAATTGACGCTTACCGCCATCAGCAAATAATTCGTAATCATCCATTAACCGTAGCGTTAGTTAGAAATGCATTACGTACTCGTCCGCCTCTTGGTATTTTTCAGAACTTGGTATTAGAAAAAGACGGTAATAATAACCGCGTGTTAAATATCAAAAAAGCAGCTATTGCTTGCCTTGTTGATGTGGTGCGTATTTATGCGATCATGAATGATTGTCGAGATATCAATACTAATGATCGCATTAAATGGTTATATCAGGCAAAAATATTAAATAAAGCAACCTATCAAGATCTGATTGGGACTTATCAATATGTTAACCATTTAAGGTATCAACACCAACAACAAGCAATAGAAAATAATGCGGTCATTGATAGCCTGCTAAAACCTAACTTCTTTGGCAGCTTTGAACGCCAGCACCTAAAAGACTCGTTCCGTATTGTTTCTACTTTTCAAAATTTACTCAAAATGAAATTTATTAAATAATTAATATTTACTTGGTGAATAAGAAGCCTTTCTAACACTCCAAGTAAATTGTTTAATGCTATCGATACCAGTACAGCAAAAACAACAATATTTAACTACATCATAGTCATCATTTTAATAACTAAAACCCCTTTAATCATCCCTTAACTCGCTCTTAACCCTCACTATGAGAACCTTACAATATCCGCATCTATTGATGTTAAATTTTCATTTAAGGTTGTTCTATGTCTTTTACTCGTGCAGTTAAATACTCTTTACTATTATTACTCCCCCTAGGTTTATTGGGGTGTAGTGACCAAACCGAGCCAGATAAAAGGCCGATACAAAGTATTCATGTTGATAGCACAACCTTAGCTTATTCAACATTCCGTTTAAGTACTGAATTACCAGGCCGCATTACCGCTTTTAAAGAAGCAGAAGTACGCCCGCAAATAACCGGTATTGTAAAAAGTCGTTTGTATCAAGAAAGCAGTTATGTTGAAGCTGGGCAAGTACTTTTCCAAATTGATCCCACTAGTTATCAATCAACTGTTAATAGTGCTAACGCACAATTAAAAAAAGCATTAACAAGTGAAATAAACACTAAAAAAGAAATGCTTCGTTACGCACAATTATTAAAGAAAAAACTCAGTAGCCAACAAATTTATGACGAAGCAGAGTCAACGTATTTACAAGCAAAAGCTGAAGTCGCTATTCGCCAAGCAGATTTAGATTACGCAAATATCGAGCTATCTTATACTAAAATTAAAGCGCCTATATCAGGGTATGCTGGTTTCTCACAAGTGTCTGAAGGGTCTTTATTAACATCCGGTCAATCAGATTACATCACCACGGTTATTCAAACGGATAATGTCTATATTGATATGAAACAGTCAGCAGTGGCTTTTTATAAAATAAAAAAAGAGTTTCAAAATAAACTGGCAGCAAAGCCTATTGTCCCTGTTTCAATTACCTTAGAAGATGGTACAAGCTATGATCAAACTGGCCAATTAGAGTTCACTGATACACAAACTGATGGTTCCACAGGAACGGTGACTTTACGTGCCATTATTCCAAACCCAGATAATTCATTGTTAGCAGGCATGTACGTTAGATCTCACATTTCAATGCCAGAAGCGCGGGAATATCTTGTTGTATCACAATCAATTGTGGTGAGAAGTCAGTCTGGGCAACCCTCTGTTTTTACGGTTGATGAAAATAATAAAATAGTAAAAAAACCTGTGGTCTTAGGTAATGAAGTCGGTAACGCTTGGGTTGTTAAAGAAGGATTAACAGTCGGCGATAGAATCGTCCTAAATAATCTCAATAAAATTAAAAATGGCCTAACCGTGATTGTTGATAATGACTCTAAAGCGCCAGCCCTAATTACAAATACTGACACTCACACAAAAGATCTGGATTAATATATGTCTAACTTTTTTATTCACAGACCCATTTTTGCCTGGGCTCTGACCATTGTTATTATGCTTGCAGGTATTGCCTCAATTTTAACCTTACCTGTGGCGCAATACCCTACTATTGCACCACCAGCGATCACCATTAAAGCAACTTATACTGGTGCCTCTGCACAAACTATCGAAGATAGTGTGACACAGGTCATTGAGCAAAGCATGACCGGGCTTGATAATCTACTGTATATGTCATCAACCAGTGCTTCTTCAGGTAGTGCAGAAATCACCTTAACCTTTAGTGCAGATACCGACCCAGATACCGCACAAGTACAAGTACAAAACAGCTTACAGCAAGCCAGCAACCGTTTACCTACTGCCGTACAAAATGCAGGGACATCGGTAACAAAAAGTACCTCAGGTTTTATGTCCGTCACTAACCTTTATTCACCTAATGGCAGTATGAGTGCGGGCGACATTCAAGATTATGCAAACTCCAGCATTAAAGATATTGTAAGCCGTGTAAGTGGTGTCGGTAGTGTGACTATCTTTGGTCCCTCTTACGCGATGCGTATTTGGTTAGATCCTGCTAAATTAAATAGTTATAATTTAACACCAGTAGATGTTTCTAGCGCGGTATCGGCACAAAATAGTCAAGTAACGGTAGGACAATTAGGTGGTACGCCAGCAACAGACTCACAATTAATCAATGCAACTATCACGGCACAAAGTTTATTAACCACGGTAGATGAGTTTAAAAATATTTTATTAAAAGTGAACTCCGATGGTTCTCAGGTTCGCTTACAAGATATTGCACGTGTTGAACTTGCCAGCGAAAGCTCAAGTGTTATCCCTACTTATAATGGTTATGAGTCATCAGGTATTGCAATTACCCTTGCATCAGGTGCTAACTCGCTTGATACACAAGCAGGTGTAGATGCAAAGTTAGCTCAATTGTCTGAGTCATTTCCTGATGGGTTAGAGCTAGCTAAAGCACTAGATAATAATGATTTTATCCGCTTGTCGATCAGCGAAGTGGTCAAAACTTTACTTGAAGCGATTGTCTTAGTGTTCTTAGTTATGTTGTTATTTTTACAAAATCTACGTGCAACATTAATCCCTACTATTGCCGTACCTGTGGTATTACTCGGTACATTTGCCATCATGTCAGTATTAGGTTTCTCCATTAATACATTAACCATGTTTGGTTTGGTATTAGCAATCGGTTTGTTGGTAGATGACGCGATTGTGGTAGTAGAGAACGTTGAACGGATCATGCATGAAGAAAAACTATCTCCACTTGAAGCCACTAAAAAATCAATGGGGCAGATCACCAGTGCATTAGTCGGTATTACCATGGTATTGATGGTGGTGTTTATTCCAATGGCCTTTATGTCGGGCTCTACAGGCGTTATCTATAAACAATTCTCATTAACCATAGTTTCTGCGATGGGATTATCGGTATTAGTTGCTTTGGTGCTGACTCCGGTACTTTGTGCAACCTTGCTAAAACCGGTTGATAAAGAAAAAAATGTTAAGGTATTCACCTTATTTAACCGCTTATTTGATAAATTATTAGGTAAATATCACGGTTCCATAAGACATTTGTTACTACGCCCTATTCGTTTTTCATTAATTTATGTCCTATTATTTGGCGCTACTGTTTATCTGTACAACGCATTACCAAGTTCTTTTTTACCTAATGAAGATCAAGGTTCGTTTATGGTGATGGTGCAATTACCAACCGGCTCTACCTTAAGAGAAACCAATGAGGTAATGAGTGAAGTAAAAGATTTCTTTGAAGACAATGAACCAGAGCTTGTTAAATCTGTTTTTACCGTGGCAGGTTTCAACTTCTCAGGTACAGGTCAAAATGCAGGCATGGGTTTCATCGGTTTAAAAGATTGGAGTGAAAGAACCGCATCGGGCACAGATGTAGATTCAATAATTCAACGTAGCATGGCTTATTTTTCTGGTTATAAAAAAGCCTCTGTATTTGCTTTTAGTAGCCCTGCAATTCGAGAGTTAGGACAAGCGACCGGTTTTGATTTTTATCTAGAAGACGTAGGTGGTATTGGCCATAAAAAATTAATTGAAGTACGCAACCAATTACTGGAAAAAATAGCACAAAGCCCAATATTACAAAATGTAAGACCCAATGGTTTAGAAGATAATGCACAGTTTTATCTCGATATTGATTACGAAAAAGCCAAAGTATTTGGCCTTGATATTGATGATATCAATAACTCATTATCGATTGCTTGGGGGTCCTCTTATGTCAATGACTTTATCGACCGTGGTCGCTCTAAAAAGGTTTATATTCAAGCAGATGCTCAGTATCGTATGACACCTGAAGACCTTAACCTTTGGTTTATACGTAACAACCAAAATGAAATGGTGCCTTTATCTGCTTTTAGTTCATCCCATTGGGGAACTGGCTCACCACAACTAATACGTTTTAACGGTAACTCTGCCGAAGAGGTATTAGGTGAGGCTGCACCAGGTTACAGTACTGGAGATGCAATGGCTGAAGTCGATAAAATAGCAGCAGCGCTTTCTAGCGATGTACAAGTGAGTTGGACGGGTATGTCATATCAAGAACGGGAAGCTGGTAACCAAGCACCCATTTTATATGCTGTCTCGATATTAATGGTATTTCTTTGTTTAGCCGCACTTTATGAAAGTTGGAGTATTCCAATTGCGATCATCCTCGTTGTGCCATTAGGCATATTAGGTGCATTAACGGCGATTATGATACGAGGACTTGAAAATGATGTGTATTTCCAAGTGGGGATACTAACCACCATTGGACTAACTGCTAAAAATGCTATTTTAATTGTCGAGTTTGCAAAAGAGTTATATGAAAAAGGCACCAATTTGATTGATGCAACGGTACAAGCTTGTGAAATGCGCTTACGCCCAATCATTATGACATCACTTGCATTTGGGTTAGGTGTTTTACCCTTAGTGATAAGTACTGGTGCTGGTGCAAATGCACGTAATGCGATTGGTACCTCGGTACTAGGTGGCATGATTGCAGCGACCTGTTTAGTAGTTTATTTTGCACCGCTGTTTTTTGTGTTAATTATTAAGGTATTTACACCTAAGGTAAACGCTGAAGCTATTGATTCAAACTTGGATCAAACAGTTAAGTAAAAATATTATTAAACTAAAAAAGGCTAGCTCTCTATCATGACAGCTAGCCTTTTATTGCTTAACCGTTAAAGAAATATCTTCATTTTGTGTTATTTATTTTCCCAGCGCTGCGCTTGAGCAATGGCTTTGTTTAATAACGGCCAATCTAAAAGGCTGTGCTGGTATTCGCCCGCTTTTCCTTCAAATATAATGCCATAGCTTTTAAGACGGAACGCTAATATTGCATAAAAAGCATCTACTGCGCCTGCTAGCTCAAACATAAAAGGTAATGTTGCAGATTCAAATATTGCTTCGATACGGCTTAGCTCTTTTTTAATATCGTCATTCAATAGTGGATTTTTTGCTGCTGGGTTTTGTGCTTGTTTATTTTGTGTTACGCCCTGTAACGTAAAAGGGAACTGTAGACGAAGGTTCATAAACCCCGAATGCATCTCGGCACATAAACTTCTCGCTATAGCGCGTTGCTTAACATTGACTGGATAAAGACAACCATGAGAGCTTTCATTTATATATTCAGTGATGGCTAATGAATCATATATTTCAATATTACCATCAATGAATGCAGGCACTAATCCAGTAGGTGAATGTGCTAATATTTTTGCTTTATAATCAACAGAACTTAAGTCAATGACTTCTTCAGTCACCTTTATATTAGCTAATTGTAAACATATCCAAACTCTTAATGACCAAGTTGACTCAGTTCCTACTACTAATTTCATTATAGATCTCCAATATTAAAAATATGATCGTTTCATATGGTTTAAAATACAGGCAAGCTATTGCTAAACAGTCGCTAATGATTTGATCGCATCGGCTACTGTTAAAAAGTAAATTTTAGTTAGACATAACTGTGCTTTACTAAACTCATGTGCCCGTATTAAGACGGTGACTTGCTCTCTAGAAAATAGCTGCTTTGCATTCACTAGCACGGGATCTATGCCTATTAAGCTCGGTTTAATCAAGAAACTTAATCCCGTACAATCGATAACGTAATCCTCATCAGTTACAATCAAATCTCGGCATTCTGTAATAAAGTCAGGTTCAGCGGCTAAATAAATAAGCTCATCATCTCCTTGCAATTTTAATAAACATGGCCAACAAACCATCTACATTCCTCTATAAAAATACAACATAAACACTAAACAACAGTAGCATTACATTATGAAGAAAGCAGCTGCCTTTTTTATATTAAGCTCACACAATAAGTGTGATTAAATAATGCCCTTCCACAACACAAATTTAAAATACTGCTTGCTGAATTTATGACTCAAATATCAAAACAACTTTTGTAAGTCTTTGATCGTATTATCTAGTTTAGTATTTAGATGATCTTGTTGTTTTTCATCTAAAGACACAATGAGCTTCTCTAGCATATTTACCCATATTTTTTGATTGTGTTCTAGTATTGCTAAATATGCTTCAGAGCAGAAAGTCTTTGACTGTAAAATAGGATCTCTTAATGCCAGCCTAAATGCTTGCTTTTTATCTTCACTTTCTAACACAGTGCCACTGCGTATCACGTAAGCTGCACTTATCGCATTTGCCCAGTCTCGACGAAATTGCATACGTTGCTCAAAAGCAGGTAATAATTTTTTATTTGTATTATCAAGTAATTGCTTTTGACTTTTACTGAGTTTGCCAGTGAATGATGTCACTCGATGTTCAATTTTCTCAAGTCTATCCTCTAAACGTTGTCCTTTGCTTAAACTTTGCTGCTTATCTATTTTATCCCTACTTTGTTGTTCAAATTCAGCTAAAAACTCAGTAACTTGTTTATCCGTTAAGGAATACGCTAGGTTAACAATATCAGGCTCAGCTTTCACTAAAACAACTTCTAAAAAACCTTTTAATGATTCAATATAGTTTTCGATATTTGACTGTGTAATACCATTATTAAAATCAATCTGGATATATTTAATTTGGACAAGATAGTTTTGCAATTCAGTGTTTCTATGCCATAACAAAAAAGATTCAATCCTTGTCTCTAAGTCATTTTCTTGATCATTAGTTAACGTGACATAATCATCTATATACCAAGAAGCAATCCAGTCTAAGTTGTTATAAGCCATTTTTGTAGTACATGAAACAGCACCAAATAACATAACGATTAGCACAAAAAAAAAAGATACTTTTTTTATTCTCAAGTGAACTCCTCATTATCTAAAGTCAATTAAAGCCTATAATTAACCACGCTTAAATAGCAAAAAATGACTCAATTAAAGCGACTATCATCGTTCTATCATTTTTCTATTTCTGCTAACTTAATATGGACAGCAAGTAATACTTGCTCACCAACTAATTCAGCAGTGTGGCCATGAATTGTCTGCTCGAACATTTCATTTTTTTGTAATCGATCCTGTGCAATAAACAGGTCTCCCGCACTAAAATCTCGGTAATCCCCGTTGCGTAAAGTAATACGTAATATACCTGAACGAATAATAATGAGCGTTGGATCGCCCGCGACATGCCATGAACTAAAATAACCCGGCTCGCTAATACGATGGCGAAAATTAAGCGCATCCATTCTCTCGGTAATAAACAACCCGTTATAATCATCGACTGTATACTGCACATCGCTAAAAACTGAGTAGCCTGTTTTTCCTGTATCGATCATCGGGGATGCTAAAACAGGCACATTAATATGGTTCAAAATGAGGACTCCTAAAGGATAATGATGAAGGGTTAAGTTTATTAATTAAGTGACATACCTTGTACTTACCTTACTACAACCTCTATTCTAAAATAAACAATTGATTCATGAGTAAAGCGTTCGAAAACCAAATACACTAATAGATAGAGCCCCTTCAACTATCTCATTACTCTATTTTAATAAAGTTCATTAAGCGTATAAAAAAAGAGACTTCCCCATTAAAAATTAATTACATGTCTATCTATCCCATCATCAGTTAAAATACTGTTATAGCAATTTAAAAACAGGCTCATACATTTGTAAATCAATGATGAAGCACTGTTAATACTTAATTTCAGTAATGATCTAATATTACCAAAGGCAATAAAATAAAATGAGTAAAGCGAATATCCAGTGGTTTCCTGGGCACATGCACAAAGCACACAAACAAATCAAAGAAGTTCTTCCGCAGGTAGATATCATTATTGAAGTTGTTGATGCACGTATCCCATACAGTAGTGAAAACCCACTAATTGCTGCTATTCGTGAAAAAACTCCCTGTATTAAGGTATTAAATAAAGCGGACCTTGCGGATCCTGAAATAACTGAAAAGTGGATTGAATATTTAGAGCAAGATCAGGATATCAAAGCGATTGCAATCACCACCAGCAAACCAGAACAAGTACATCAAATCACAAAATTATGTGAGCAAATGTTACCGCACCGATTAGGGCAAGATAAACAAATTCGTGCGATGATCATGGGCATTCCAAATGTGGGTAAATCGACCATCATCAATATTTTAGCTGATAGAATTATTGCTAAAACAGGTAACGAACCTGCAGTAACTAAAAACCAAC
>TARA_R110001592_G_scaffold191441_1_pt1 | contig 24561 bp, 22 predicted proteins | sample TARA_R110001592 | Tara Oceans TARA_R110001592 (sample SAMEA4398387) | marine metagenome | biome: Polar Biome; feature: [SRF] surface water layer (ENVO:00010504); material: water (ENVO:00002006), including particulate matter (ENVO:01000060) such as... | depth 5 m | reverse complement strand
TCCGTCCAAAAAGGCACAAATAAGATATCCAAGCCTTGAGAAGCTAATATTCTAGAAAGCTCAGGAAACTCGACATCATAGCAAATCAAAATCCCTACTCTTCCAGCATCAGTCTGAAATACTTTTACTTTATCGCCACCTTGAATAACCCAATCATAAGCTTCATGCGGCGTAATGTGGATTTTCCGTTGCTCATCCACTTTACCATTTCGGTGACACAAGTATGAGACGTTATATATCATGCCATTCTCGGAAAGTGGCATCGAGCCTGTAATAATATTTGCGTTATATTCCAAGGCTAAACGAGACATATCTTCTCTTAAACGATCGGTATAACCTGCAAGATATCTAATTGCTTCAGTCTGTGAGGTTTTTTCAGTAAGAGCCATTAAGGGCGCATTAAAAAACTCAGGAAAAACCACAAAATCACTTTGATAATCGGAAACGGTATCTACAAAAAACTCTATCTGATAAAGCATTTCTTCATAAGATTCAACTGCTCGCATCTGCCACTGAACTGCACCGACTCGGACAATATTCTTAGGGGTATCGAGCACGCTATCTTCAGGCTCGAACAAGATATTGTTCCATTCAAGCAAGGTTGCATAACCTACCGACTGCTCATCTTCAGGCAAATATTTTTTCAATAAGCGTTTTACCTGAAAATCATTCGATAACTGGAAGCTTAAAATAGGATCATAAATACGCTTTTGATCTACTTCATGAATATATTGTGCCGGAGTGAACTGGTCTCTGTGTTGAAGATAATTTGGTATCCGGCCACCCGCTAAAATGGCTCTTAGATTATATTGGCGACACAGTTCTTTTCGCGCATCATAAAGACGTCTGCCTAAGCGGATGCCACGATGAGAGAGCGCAATCACAACATCTAAACCGTAAAGAGCATCACCTTCTTTATCTGTATGAACACGGTCATTCGCGTCTACAATGTCTTCGTAAGTGTGAGGATTTGAGAATCGCACATAATCAACCTGCACACTCAAGGCTATACCAACTAGTGCTTCTCCGTCAGAGATGCCTATTTGACCTTCAGGAAACTCATTAATTAAATGTTCAATGGTATGGCTTGGCCATGCGCCACCTAATTCTGTATAAACCTCATCCATCAACTTCTTTACTTGAGGGTAAAGATCCATTGATAAGTTACAGATTTCGAGCCGGGTTTGTTCTGCTGTCATAAAAGGAAGCCTAAAAATATCGTCTTTGGGCCCTGTGCGGGCATTTGTGCACAAAGATACGAGTAGCGATGAAATAAATCAAACAAGAATTTTAAAAGGATTGTTTATTATTAGTGATTTGAATATTTAAAAGATAAAAATATGACTCAAGTAGGATGAAAACTTATGCAGAGCCAAGGAATAACGTCAATCTAAATAGCTGTTATCACGTCTTAAGCGTTTGGTATGACCTTGCTTTGTTTTAGAGTCCATGCGTTTTTTCTTGGCATTTAAACTCGGTCTTGTCGCTCTGCGTGGCGCTGCCACTTTTGTGACACTACGAATTAATTCGAACAAGCGAAGTAGTGCATCATCTTTGTTTTTTAATTGCGTGCGAAACTGTTGTGCCTTAATCACAATTACGCCCTCTGATGAAATGCGCTTATCTTTTAGGTCCAATAAGCGGCTTTTATAAAGGTCAGGCAGTGAGGAGGATGAGATATCAAAACGAAGATGCACAGCAGAAGAGACCTTATTAACATTCTGTCCACCAGCGCCCTGGGCACGAATGGCATCCATATCGACTTCAGAGTCTTCTATCGATAAATCAGGTGTAATTATTAACTTCATATTTTAAACCTGATTTTTGAAATTCAATTTACGGAGATACTAAAATAAATGATCTAAGGCGCAAGTGTAATAAATTCGGAATATCCCGCATAATTAAACCATTTCCCTAAAATATTTCCTTGGGTCGAAATAGTCGACTGATCAAACAAAATCACATGAAGTCCATTAATATAATTCCCATCAAAACCATCTTTGAAAACAATTTCATCCCAACGAATTACAACCTCTGTTTTTCCATATTGGTTAATTTGAGCTGGATTTATGGAACTCACTTCAGTACTTACCTCACCAATAAGTATAGGTTCAACAGAATCATCATAAAACTCTAGACCATAATTAAGAACCCTTGGATCACTTGTTTCAAATTCAACAGATAAAGTCTGTGCCACGTCATCTAGGGTAAATAGCAAAGCATTTCCTGCAATGGTCATTGCTTCCAAACCCTTGAAACTATTGATAGTGCGATCTTCAATGGGAAAGGACTCTGAATATACAAATTCTTCATCAACCACAACTTCTCCGGCAGGTAACTTAAACTCAAATGACTTTCGAGTTGTGTAGCCATGTAAATCCACTGCAACAATTTCATAACCTTTTAAATAGATCTGATCTGTGAGCACAGGAGAGTAGAATGAGCATGAATACAGATCATCTCCTTCGAAACATCTTTCTATAGGGTTAGCATCAGCAGAGTTATATAAAGTCCAACGCTTATTATTATTTATATCCCTGACGTAAATCTCATCGACATTCACTAATCCATCTGGATCAGAAACAGTAACTGACACTGTAAACCCGATTGTTCTTTGAACTTTAGACGGCGTTTTTAAGTAGTACGATGGATGGAAGTGAACGATCGTTGTTTCAATATCACCAATTTTAGGCGCGAACTCAGATTCACTAGGCCCTGATGAACAAGCCGAAAGAATAAAAATAACACTTATAAATATAAATCCAAAGCGCATAACCCACTTCCCTTTAAAACCTACTAGAATAAAAAATTGAATTATACCTTGCTTGTATGGCTCAGTCTGTTTTTTGACATTGCCAAGTACACATAATACGAATTTTATTTGAGCTTTTTCAAAGTTATGATTCGTCAATTTTATATAACAAAATATCAGATACTTCGAATTAAAATTATCCAAACTAACTAATTTTGAAGCTGAACACGCAATAACCTGATATTCTTGCGAACCATTTTCCTAGCACAAACTTCTTTTGATGGCACCTTGATGAAATTTACAGAAACACGAGACGACTTAGTACCAGTCAGCGTTATTCGACACCTCGCGGCTATGTTTTACGACTTTATTTTATGCATTGCTCTTATGATGGTCACAACAGGGCTTTATATGATGTTCGCCAACATCATTCTTGGAGGTGACACTTATAGAACGATGAACGATTCAGGGCGAAGCATTCATGACCCATTACTCTCATCCATCTTATTCATTACCCTCTACGTTTTTTTTGGATTTTTCTGGACAAAAAATGGCCAAACATTAGGTATGCAGGTCTGGCATATTCGCGTTCAAAACAAAGACAATACATCTATTAGCTGGAAACAAGCTTTATTAAGGTTTTTGATGGGGACAATTTCTTGGATTGCTTTAGGCCTAGGTCACTTATGGCCTCTTTTTGATCGCGAGAAAAGAAGCTGGCAGTGTATTTTTTCAGACACCGAGTTAGTACGGATTCCAAGCTCTAAAGGAAAGTAATTTAACTAAGCACATAAAAAAGCCCAGATAAACTGGGCTTTTGGGAAATTCAAACTGCTAAAGCAGTTTTGAATTTAATGATACCAATTAGAACTGTTCAGCAGTCAAGCTCATCATATCTTCACTACCAGAGCGGATTGACTCAGCCAAAGAAACAGTCTTAGGTAGTAAACGATTGAAGAAGAACTTAGCTGTATTTACTTTTGCGGTATAGAATTCATCAGCCGTTTTAGGTGAAGCCACTTTAGCCATCTTCGCCCACATATACGCATAAGCAGTCAGACCAAATAGTTCTAGATATTCTACAGAAGCTGCACCAACAGCATTCGCATCACCTTTAACAGAGTTTAAAACATACTCCGTTGTATCACTTAATCTTTCAAGCGCAGCAGATAACGACTTTATGAAAGGGGCTATCTCAGCATTTCCTGCTTCAGCTTCAATAAACTCTGCTACTTCTTCAGCAAAAATTTCATAAAACTTTCCGCCATTTGCAGCGACTTTACGACCCATTAAATCTAATGACTGGATACCATTGGTTCCTTCATAGATTTGAGTGATACGCGTGTCACGAACTAACTGCTCCTGACCCCATTCTCGAATATAACCATGACCACCGAAAACTTGCTGACCCGCAATACAACAATCAAGCGCTCTGTCAGTTAAATATGCTTTTGCAACAGGCGTTAACAATGCAACCATTGACTCAGCTTTCGCTTTTTCTTCTGGGTTATCTGAAAATTTGGAAATATCCAAGTTGTTCGCAACATACGTAGAAAATGCCCGACCCCCTTCGTTATAGGCTCGCATAGTCATTAGCATTCGGCGAATGTCTGGGTGAACAATTAAGGGATCAGCCGCTTTGTCTTTATTGACAGGACCCGTTGCTGCTCGACCTTGAATACGATCTAGAGCATAAGCAACTGCATTCTGGTATGAACGCTCTGCGGCACCCAAACCTTGAATACCAACGCTCAAACGCTCGTAGTTCATCATCGTGAACATAGCGTTTAAGCCTTTATTTAGATCACCGACCAACCAACCTTGTGCGCCATCGAAGTTCATCACACAGGTTGCAGAAGCTTTAATACCCATTTTGTGTTCAATTGAACCACAAGATACATTGTTGTTTTCACCCACTACATTATTTGCATCCACCTTGTTTCGTGGAACCAAGAATAGAGAGATACCTTTAGGACCAGCAGGCGCATCAGGAAGCTTAGCCAACACCAAGTGAATGATATTTTCTGATAAGTCTTGCTCACCTCCTGTGATAAAGATTTTTGTACCAATGACAGAGTATGAACCATCACCATTATCAGTCGCTTTAGTACGAATCATACCTAAATCAGTACCAGAATGAGGCTCTGTTAAGTCCATCGCACCAGCCCACTCACCAGAGTACATTTTTGGCAAGTATTTTTGCTTTAGTTCTTCAGTCGCATGAGCATCAATTGCTAAACTTGCACCCGAAGTCAAACATACATATAAACCAAACGAAATATCAGAGGCATAAAGCATTTCTTCATATTGAGCACCTACAACTTTAGGCATTCCCATACCTTCATAGTTCGGGTTACCTGTTAAGCCTGACCAACCGCCTTCTACAAATGTTTTATAGGCTTCTTTATAACCAGTGGCAGTCTTAACGCCTGACTCACTCCACTTACAACCTTCCTCGTCACCATTTCGACTTAAAGGCGCGATTAAAGAAGCCGTAATTTTTCCTGCTTCTTCTAAAATTGCATCCGTTGTTTCAGCATCGATTGTATCTTTAGTTCCTGCCAAGGAAGCCCAAAGATCTGAACAGCCAAATACTTCATTCATTACAAAGCGAATATCTTTTAACGGGGCTACATAATCAGCCATATTTTTTTCCTCAATTCTGGGGTTCAACAAGGTATGTAATAGAGAGATTTTACCCAAACGCCCCTCTACCATAAAACTTTGCGCAGCATTTTAACGCAAAAAGCCCGCTAATGCGGGCTTTTTTTTAAACGCTTAATTTAGAAAGCAAAATTATCTTCTTCCATCGCCATCATAGACTCTGCACCAGCACTAATCATCTGAGCATGCGCTAAAGTACGCGGCAAGATTCTATCAAAATAGAACTTCGCAGTTTGAATCTTAGCAGTATAGAATGCTTCTTCTGTTGTGCCTTCAGCTAGCTTCTGTTGAGCAACTAGAGCCATTTTAGCCCAGAAGTATGCTAAACATACATAACCTGAGTACATCAGGTAATCTACAGAAGCTGCGCCTACTTCATCTCTATTCTTCATTGCCGTCATCCCTACTTTCATAGTGATATCGCCCCACTCTTTATTAAGAGTATTTAAAGTGTCAACGAATTGCTTAAGACCCTCGTTAGCTTCATTTTCTTTACAGAAAACATGAACTAACTTAGTGAAGTTTTTAAGCGCTGCACCTTGAGTCATTAGAACTTTACGGCCTAATAAATCTAGCGCCTGAATACCCGTTGTTCCTTCATAAAGAAGTGCAATACGTGTATCACGAACGATTTGCTCCATGCCCCACTCTGCGATAAAGCCGTGACCACCAAATACCTGAACACCGTGGTTAGCAGCTTCAAAGCCAGCTTCTGTACAGAAAGCTTTCAGGATTGGCGTTAAGAAACCTAACATATCATCAGCTTCTTTTTGTTCTTCACCTTCACCATGCGTAAGTAGATCAGCTTGCTGTGCAGCAAAATAGATCATTGCACGTGAACCTTCAGCAATCGCTTTTTGAGTCAAAAGCATACGACGAACGTCTGGGTGAACAATAATTGGATCAGCTTTACCGTCTGGATTTTTAGGGCCAGTCAATGAACGCATTGCTAAACGATCTTTAGCATAAGCTAGTGCGCCTTGGAATGAACCTTCTGCAGCTGCTAAGCCTTGAATCGATGTACCAATACGAGCAACGTTCATAAAGGTGAACATACAGTTTAGGCCTTTATTCTCAGGACCAATCAACCAACCCTTAGAAGCATCAAAGTTCATCACACACGTTGAGTTACCATGAATGCCCATTTTGTGCTCAATAGAGCCACAAGAAACATTATTCTTTTCACCAGGATTGCCTTCAGCATTTGGTAAAAACTTAGGTACGATGAATAAAGAAATACCTTTAGTACCTTCTGGTGCACCAGGAAGGCGTGCTAATACGATGTGAACAATGTTGTCCACCATGTCGTGCTCACCAGCAGAGATAAAGATTTTAGTACCGGTAATTGCGTAGCTACCATCTGCATTTGGCTCAGCTTTAGTCGTCAGAATACCTAGATCAGAACCACACTGCGGTTCAGTCAAACACATGGTACCTGTCCACTCACCAGAGATAAGCTTAGTCAAGTAAGTTTCTTGTTGCTCAGGTGTACCGTGTTCTTCAATTGTCGCTCTTGCACCATGGCTCAAGCCTGGGTACATACCCCAAGACCAGTTTGCAGTACCGATCATTTCACTTAAAACAATATTGATAGACTCAGGAAGACCTTGACCGCCATGTTCAACTGGCGCGTTCATGGATGGCCAACCACCTTCAACGAACTGCTGATACGCTTCTTTAAAGCCTGTCGGTGTTGTTACACCTTCCTCACTCCAAGTACAGCCTTCTTTGTCACCAACTGCGTTTAAGGGCGCTAAAACTGCTTCACAAAACTTTGCACCTTCACCAATGATAGCTTCAACCATGTCGGGTGATGCTTCATCTGCGCCAATGCGGCTATAGTGTGATTCGCTGTCCAAAAGTTCATTCATAATAAACTTAATTTCGCGTAGGGGAGCTTTGTAATCTGGCATAGGTGTAACCTCAAATAAAATTATTTACGTTTTAACACTTTGATAAAAAGAAAAATTATATCAATCCGCCAACTGTAAAAAACATGATTTTTAACAGCGTCGTTGAGTTGGCGAAGATATTTTTGAGCATTTACTCAAAATAAAGCATCAAATATCAAACGACTGTTTGAAACATACGTTTGCTTTAACCTTTTGTCAAGATTCCGTGGCATTGAAATCTTTAATTTTCTTACTAACATCAGGAGAAAAAATAAGGATAATTAAGCCACAACACAAAGACAAAAATACAATTTCTTATGTAAAACAAAAGACTAGCAGAGTTTGATGAAAGCGCAGCGGGATACGGTGGGAGATTTGTAAATTTTTATTTTTTCATGCAAAAAGTTTAAAATTTATCAAACTAGGGCATCGACCAAATTAACTTTCTCATTATCGTTTGCAGCTACCAATTGAAATTGATCTAAAGAGTTACTTGTGTAATTAGACTTAAAATTGGATGACGGCTTCGTTTTATTATTTTCTTTTTGTTCATTTTCTCGATCACTTACACCCTCATATTTCTTTTGGGCAAGCTCAGCTTGTGCTTCTGACATCAATCGCGCTGCTTGTGCCCCAACCATTTGGTCTTGCGCTGATGGTTGCGCCGGCGCGGTAGCCGCAGCACTAACAACCGCCATCTTTGTAATAGTAGCTTGCGGATCTCCTGATATTGGAGAGACATCAATTGGCACTTCACCTCCGACTGCATACCTCTTACCATCTGGGCCTGCTTGATAGCTCAAGGAAACAGCACCAGTATATTGACCACCAACAGTCTTATGAGCCTGTTCATGAGCTCTAACTTCGAGATCTCTCGCTTTCAAGTCTTCAATCATTTTGATCTCATCTTCAGATAGCTCAAAACTTGTAGAAGCAGATACACTATTTTTCTGCTCTATACTATCTTTAGACTCATCTTTACCCTTTTCAGCTTGTATTTTCCCTGAAGTCGAAACTGAAGGCTTTAATAAAGCTTCAGAAGAACTTGATCCTCTAGAAGGTGATAGTTGATTTTCATTAGATGAATAAATTATCGGCTTACTATAGATTGGCGGAATTGCTGACACAGCAACTTTTGATGAAGACAGCTCAACATTAACCGAAGAATTCAGACTCACTGAAGCTAATTCATTTGAACTAACACTGTTATTTTTCGAACTAAAAGAGGGGGGTGACCCTAATATATTAGAGCCTGAAGGTAAGGCATTGTTTAAAGGCGGGAGAATCATAACGAGACCTTGGTAATAATGCTATTCAGCGGGCCAACTTCAGTTATTTTCTCATCATAAGTATGGTTAATTAAAAAAATGTGAACTCATAACGTTTAAAGAAGACCTAAACCATCGTATCTAAAATTGTACCTAATACTTCATCTGCCGTTTTTACAATTTGAGCAGAAGCTTGAACTGATCTTTCATATAGCTGCAAATCGACAATAGACTCTACTACGTTGCTTTGACTCGAAGCACCTTCCGTTCCTGAACGCACAATATCTTTAGCTGCACGCTCAACACCTTGAGTGGCAGTTTGAATGCCTTGAACACCTGATTGCAGAATTGAGTTAACGCTCATAGCCTTGACCTATGTAAATAATATTTTAGTACACTCGAAAATATTGAACTTTCATTTTAAAACGCACTTAAACAGATTAAAGCAAATAACTGTTTATTTTTCAATCAGAACTACAGCCTAGTAACAAATCAACACATCCACTAACAGACAATAAATCTTCAGGATAATAAGTCTAAGTTGATATATTCACTCAGAGAGCTGGGAGATTGACCTTCTACATAAGGCAAAATCCCAAGACATGGCGAAGCTAATGCAGATTTAAGCGTTGCTATATTCTGCTCTTCGTAAGCCATTTTTTGATCATCAACTCGGTTCCCTACCCATCCAGCTATTTCAAGGCCATCCTTTCTAATGGCTTCAACTGTTAGTAAGGCATGATTGAGGCAGCCTAAGCGAAGAGCAACGACCAAAATAACTTTTATTTCAAGCTGCTTTGCAATATCAGCCATCGTTTCAGTCGGGCTTATTGGTACACGCCAGCCTCCTGCACCTTCAATCAAAACAAAATCCGCCGGTGCCATCATCGCTCCACGACAATAACCAACGATTCGATCTGCGCGAACAGTTTTAGATTCTAATGCGGCAGCTATATGAGGAGAAGCCGGGACTTCAAGTGCAACTGGATTAACTTGAGCATAAGGAAGTTTAACCGACATATTTGCCATCAACGCAAGTGCATCTTCATTTTGCCATTGAGTCTTACCCTTAGGTAATTCAACTAGGTCACATCCTGCGGCAACTGGCTTTAGTGCCAAGGTTCTGAGTGACTTTTGTTCCGCGGCTTTCAACATGACACAGCTTGCGAACGTTTTACCAACGCCGGTATCTGTTCCAGCTACAAAATACATCTGCTTCATACCAACCTCTTTTATTGAAAATAACGGACCCTGAGCCCCGTCGAAGGGTCTTCTAAATTAAACTCTGAGTTGCATTTAACACATTTCGACGGGATCAATGAGCGTAGTTTCAAACCCTGAGTCTTTTTGGATTAAAGCACCCCACAAAATTTTATAACTTGCAGGTAAGTAGTCTTCATCAACTCTGTACTTTTCATATGCAGATATAACGCGACCAAGCTTATGCCGCCCCATTAAACCCGTTGAACGCTCTGCATTTAAATTGTGTGCGCCCAGTTCTTTTAATTCACGCATTAATTCTGTCAGCTTTTGATATTTCAAAACCTTAGTCTCTTCGCTTAACAGGCTAATTTCCAAGCCAGATTCAATCACTGCCTGCTGATAATCTTTTTCTAGGAAAAAGTCATTCACATGCTGTTTATCATCAACTTCAGACCACGCTGCTTTAAGTTCATCTAAAGAACCATCTAATAAAGTTGAAAAAATAAAGCTACCAGTCGGACTTAAAACACGTTTTATTTCTTTCATTAAGATAGGTAAATTTGAGCACCACTGAATCGCCAAACTTGAGAAGATTAGATCAATAGAGTTACTTTTGAATGGCAAAGACTCCGCATCCCCCGCTACCCAAGAACATTTTGAGGAATGGTGTCCCTTGGCAAAGCCAAGCATATTCTCAGATAAGTCCATACCCACATAGTTGGCATTAGGAAATTTATTGCTGATACTTTCTGAGAAGTAGCCTGTACCACAACCTAAATCGACAATAATTTCAGGAGTACTTTCTGGGATTTTTACTATGAGCTTATCGCCTACCCAGCGTTGAAAATGAGCGGCTGAGTCGTAGGTATTTGCGGCGAGCCCAAAAGACTGCGCAATCATTTTTTTATCAATAAAACTCATGTATAACCCACATCATTTTCATCTACTTCTGGTGTCTTTAGCATTTAATTTCACTTAGAGAGTATAAATAACCTACGATAATATCTGTCACTTTCTGAGCATTAATACCAAACGGAAAATGCCCCATTCCTGAAACAACATCGACTTTAAAGTTTTCATTCTTTAGCGAGTTAAGGCTTGATGAAGCATTAATTAATGCATCCTTTTCACCCAATACGAATAAAGTCGGTTGATGAATACAAGCTAGTACAGCTCTAAGATCCAAGGACTCTAAATAATCGAGCCCCTTAGAAAGCACCACCCAATTTGGTAAAGACTCTGAATTAAATACTCGTTTCAATGAACGTCGGTCTTCTTTATAGCCAGAACTTCCTTCCACCAATAAATAACTAAATAAGCGAAGCAAGGCTTTAGTATCCTGTGCTTGAACAACCCCCTTTAGAGCATCAAAATCGGCACGTTTTACTCCTTCAGTAAAATTAGCTCTTTCCAAAAAACATGCTGTTGAGTTCAATAACACCAGCGCCTTAGGTTTATGGTGGTCTGTATTTAAACTCGCATAATAAAGAGCCAGAATCCCACCTAAAGACCAGCCCATGAGAACGCTATCTGATGTCATCAGCGCATCAATTCTGGATATAATTTCAGCAAGTTCATACTGGTACAAGTCATCCAAAACATGCAATTCATAACTCGAAGGAAGATAGGATTTTAAACCTTCTAACATTACTGAAGATGCCGCCCAACCATTCAGAAAGACTAAACGCATTCAAAGTGCCCAGCAAAGCTGCAACTAGTCATGGCTTATAACACCCTGCTGTAAAGCATCAGCTAGAACATCAACCAAGCGATCTATCTGTGAAAAACTGTGTGCTGCACAGAGTGTAATTCTTAAACGTGCCGTTTTATCTGGAACGGTAGGTGGCCGAATGGCACCAACTAAAACCCCCTGCTCTTTTAAGAAGTCTGCTAGCGCTATGGTCTGAAAACTGGATCCTATTAGAACAGGCTGAATAGGCGTATCAGAGGACATTAGCTGATAACCTAGAGTGCTTACTTTCTCACGAAAATATCTAATCAAAGCCTTTAAATGATTACGAGATGAATCAGCAGATTTGATCAGTTCTAAACTTTTACGGGTTGCTGACGCAATAGAAGGCGGCATTGCCGTGGTATAGATATAAGGTCTGGCAACTTGCGTTAGAAATTCAATTAGCTGTTCCGAGCCCGCGACAAAAGCACCACTCGTACCAAAAGCTTTACCAAATGTTCCCATTAAAACCGGCACATCATCTTGCGACAGGCCTAATGAAGAAAGAGTACCTTTACCGCCCTCACCTAGTACTCCCATACCATGCGCATCATCAACCATCAATAAAGCATCGAAACGTTTAGCAATTTTTGCCATTTTATCAATATGGGCAACATCTCCATCCATACTAAAGACACCATCTGTGACAACGAGGGTTTTATTGATTTTTGAGTCTTGAGAAAACCTAGATAAATAGCCTTCGAGACTACTCATATCATTATGAAGAAAGCGTTGAAAACGTGCACCGCTGAGCAAACCACCATCCAATAAAGAGGCATGATTTAGCTTATCTTGTAGCACCAAATCAGACTTATCAACTAAAGAGGACACTAAGGCCATATTTGCCATATAGCCACTAGAGAAAACCATGGCACGATCGCGCCCTGTAAACTCAGCTAGCTCTCTCTCAAGTAACTCATGTTCTAAATGATGGCCAATCACTAAGTGGGAAGCACCACTACCAAAACCATAGGATTCTATAGATTTAATAGCGGCTTCACTGACTTCAGGATGACTTGCCAAACCGAGGTAGTCATTACTACAAAAGGCTAAATAAGGTCTTCCACCGACGTGAATATTGACACCCTGAGCAGACTCAAGCACTTTATGATGACGAATAAGCCCCGCTTTTGATCGTTCTTCCAGGATTTTCCGCCATGTATCTTGAAAAACGGCCAATTAATTTACTGTCTGAGTATTAATCAAACCAGCATCTTTATTGCTTGAAGACGCTTCATAAAAAAGATGGTCATTGGCTTGAACGTCCATCGCTTTTGTAAGAATCGCCTCCTGCTCATCATCAGACTTTTCAATACGCTGCTCAGGCCTTAAACCCAAACGCTGAAATAACTGCATATCTTTGTGCGTTTCAGGATTTGGCGTCGTCAATAAACACTCACCGTAAAAGATAGAGTTCGCACCTGCCATAAAGGCCATCGCCTGCATTTCGTCAGACATACTTTCACGACCAGCCGACAAACGAACATGGCTTTGAGGCATTAAAATACGCGCAACAGCAATGCACCGGATAAATTCAAAATTGTCGATATTCTCAACATTTTCAAGCGGCGTACCCTTCACTTTAACCAACATATTGATCGGCACACTTTCTGGTTGAGTAGGAAGATTGGCTAATTGAACTAATAGACCAACACGGTCCTTAGCTTCCTCACCCATTCCAACGATACCACCACTACATACTTTCATACCGGCATCGCGAACATGAGAAAGAGTGTCTAAGCGGTCTTGATAGCTGCGTGTGGTAATAATTTTATCGTAATACTCAGGGGAGGTATCAAGATTATGGTTATAGTAATCAAGACCTGCATCACTTAACTGCGTCGCTTGATACGATGTTAACTTCCCAAGAGTCATGCATGTTTCCAAGCCAAGATCCCTAACGCCTTTGACCATTTCCAAGACAAAAGGTAGATCTTTATCGCTAGGATGCTTCCACGCTGCACCCATACAAAAACGACTGCTACCTTTAGATTTTGCTTCACGTGCTTTTTCTAGCACTTTTTCAACCTGAAGCAAACGCTCTTTTTCTAAGCCTGTATTGTAATGACCAGATTGAGGACAATATTTGCAATCCTCCGGACAAGCGCCAGTTTTTATTGATAAAAGTGTACTAACTTGAACTTGGTTTGGATCAAAATTTTCACGATGTACGGTTTGAGCTTTGAACAAAAGATCATTAAACGGCAAATCAAATAAAGCCTGTACTTCATCATTAGTCCAAAAATGGCGCATCGTCATAGCATTTTCCTGAAATTTAAATCATTATTTAGCTCATAAAAAAGTAGATTGAAGGAAATCAATCTACCTAGAATAAGCTCAAGGATGAATGCAATGATAAGAATTCCCGAAAACTTGTCAACCAAATTTTCATATATGGTTAACAAGCTAAAAATCCCAAGCACTCAATTCATCACACCAGGTGCAAAACTCTATTCATTTTTTAGTGTAAAAAATTGCTATCTTTGTGATGAGAAAATCAATAACCGCCCTTACTTTTGCGATGACTGCTACCACGATTTACCGAAGTTAAAGACTAAATGTTCTAATTGCTGCCTTCCCTTGGAACTTGAACAGTACGACTCTTTTTCTATACATCTATTATGTGGCGAATGTATCTGCAACCCTCCCAGCTTCAGCCAAACATTCTGCGCATATGAATATCAATTCCCAATAAATCAAATTATTAGAAGTATAAAATATTCCAAACAACGTTATTGGATAAGGCCCTTGAGCCATTACCTAGCAGATGAAATAGCCCTCTCCTTACTGCACTCAAATCATTTCAAACGACCCGATATACTAATCCCAATACCTATGCACAAATCAAAGGTCAAAATTAGAGGTTTTAATCAAGCCGAATTAATTGCGAACATCTTATCTAAAAAATTACATGTACCTATTTCCAACAAAACTCTTTTAAAAACAAAAAGCACCGAGACACAAGCACAACTTAACAAGGATGAACGCATGAGGAATTTAGAAGGGTCACTTTCTATTTCAAATAAAAAATCTAAGCGTGATTTTATCCAAGGAAAGTATATTGCATTAGTGGATGATGTTATGACGACAAAAGCGACCTGCGAACTAGCAAGTAAACTGTTACTAGCTGCTGGCGCCGGCCAAGTAGATATTTGGTGCCTTGCGAGAACACCTAAAAGAAAATAAACACCGTTAACAAACCAGTCAAAGCCCAGAATATAACTAGCTTAATTTTGCAGCAACTAACTCAGCAATAGCCAATGAAGAAGTCAGACCAGGAGATTCTATCCCGAATAAATTGATATAACCTTTGATTCCGTGAATGTCCTCACCCTGAATACAAAAATCTGCCGCCGGATCTGAAGGGCCTGATATTTTCGGCCTTATTCCAGAATAATCAGCACAGAGCTTTGAATCATTTACATTAGGCCAATAAGTTTCAATAGCACTTACAAAGTCACCTTTTTTCGACTCATCTACCTTATAATCAAAAGGCTCTTGATCCAACAACCAATCAACGTCAGGACCAAATTTAGCCGAGCTATTCATATCTAAAGTCAAATGAACTCCCAAGCCCCCATTAACAGGCACAGGATAGATTAAGTGTTTAAACGGTACTTTTCCTTGATATGAAAAATAACTTCCTTTAGCAAAAAAGGCCTTGGGTAGAGCAACCGATGGAAAGCCATGAAAACTCTGACAAAAAGAAACAGCACCTAAACCTGTAGCATTGATACATTGTTTGGCCAAAATTTTTGTAGTGTCATTTTCAGATTCTAAATAAATACCAAGTGAATCAAACTTAATGACTTTCAGCTTAGTATTAAAAATGCATTGCCCACCCGCATTCTCAAAATCCGCCTGCAATTGCAGCATATAAGCATGACTATCGATGATGCCAGTAGAAGGAGAATGAAGCGCGGCAATAGAACTTAATTCAGGTTCAATTGAAGATAACGCTTGCTGAGATAAAAACACCAAATCTAGAACACCATTAGCCTTTGCATGCTTACGAATGGAGTCTAACTTCAGAACTTCTGCCTCATTTTGAGCGACGATCATTTTGCCCAGCTTTTGATAAGGAATATGGTTCTTTGAACAATATTGATAGAGGAGTTCTTTTCCATCTACACATAACTTCGCTTTTAAACTATCTTTTGGGTAATAGATTCCAGCGTGAATAACTTCACTGTTGCGCGAAGATATTCCATTACCAATTCCATTTGTTTGCTCAACTAAAACAACCTCTTTTCCCTGCTTAGCTAACGCTCTAGCAACTGCCAAACCTATAACTCCAGCACCAACAACCAAGCATTCAATATCAAATTGTTCCATATTTTTCTTATCTATTCATTGAAATATAAATTTTGAGCATAACACACATAAAATAAAAAACCCCTCGACGAAACTGCCTAGTGATAGACATTTAGAAGAGAGGTTTTTTTGTACTTCTAACTAGTTAGCAAAAACTATTTAGTTGCTGCTTTTTCTACTTTTGCTTTAATAACACCAACAACACGTCTATTTTTAGCACGACCTTCCGCTGTTGCATTGCTTGCAATTGGATTTTCTTCACCGTAACCAATGGCAGCAATTCGACCTGCAGGGATTTTGAACTCATTGATAAGTGTTGTTCTTACCGCATCAGCACGCTGCTGAGAAAGCGTCTTGTTATACGCTGCACGGCCACGATCATCGGAGTAACCTTCAACAGTTACGTCGATCTTATCGAACTGCTTCATAAAGTCAGCCACTTTCTGAATTTCAGAAAAGTTTGCAGCCGTCACAATAGAACTATTATTCGCAAACTTCACATTCATCGCGATTTCAACTGTTTCAGTCAGCATAACTGGGCAACCACTTGCATCGACTTTAAATGCCGCATTGGTATTTGGACACTTATCGTTCGCATCCACAACGCCATCTTTATCCGTATCAACTGGTGCAGGAGCAGGTTTAACTGGTGCAGCAACTGGTGCTGGTTTAACTTCAACTTTCTTTTCTACAACTTTCTTGGCAACTGGCGCTGGAGCAGGCTTTTGTTCAACAACAGGAGCAGCAACTGAACGACCAAATGCATAACCTACAGCTAGGCGAGCGCCAAACTCTGTCACTTCATTATCAATACTATTCATCGCCAGTATTTCGCCACGAAGAATAATATTGTTATCAAAGTATTTCTTAACACCTAAACCTAAATTAACTAATGACTCACTGTAATCTGTACCATTACTTCCCTTTCCTTCAGCATCTAAGTGACTTACGCCAGCCGAGATGAATGGACGAGTTGACCCATCCATTAAGTGAAACAAAGCACCTAAGTTGATACGCTGTAAATCCACTTCACCCGAACCGTTTTTAACATCTGCGGTGTAATCAGATAACCAAGCCTCTAAAGACATAGTTTCGTTAAGTGGAAGTTCTAGACCTCCTTCTAAGCTGTATGCATCATCAAGGTTACGCAGATCATCATCAAGCATATAAGTGCCCGCACCTAAATATGCTTCAAAGTCTGGATACTCATCAGCGAATGATACTGCTGATACACTTGTTGCTAAACAGGCTAATAATACCGTTTTTTTCATGTGTGACTCTCCTAGTTATATAAGTCAGTTTTCGTTTTATTTTTTATATGCAATTCTTATTATTTTGGCTTTATCCTCCCAGATACAGCAAAAATTGAAAACCAAGCGCGCACTATACTAATGATTGGTTAGTTTCGATAGCAGGTTAATACCTTTTATTAGATAGACAAATTGTCGCCGACCGATTCTACAAGATTTCTTAATGTATTTGAAATCTGTCACGCAAAGAACCATCTCATTGTCTAAATGGTTTTTTCACAATCTTTGACTTGAACTGATAAGGAAAAGTCACAATTCTTTTGTAAAGTGCTCGATTCTATCTTAGTTAACTCAAACACCGTCTTAGCCAACAGATAAGATATTCTTAAGTAAAGCATGCATTGCGCCAAGGTTATCATGTTATGATGGACGACATTTTTATCAAGCCGATATGAGCAAACTGAATTGAAAGAAATCAACTCAGAACACCCTTATGACCAACTTACCCCCGACTTTGTTTTGGACGCTATCGAATCAATAGGTTTAGAAACCGACTCTCGTATTCTTAGCCTTAACAGCTATGAAAACAGAGTTTATCAAGTTGGTATTGAAGAAAGCCTGCCAGTCATCGTTAAATTTTATCGGCCATTTCGTTGGACTAAAGACTCCATTCTTGAAGAACATCAATTTACTCAAAATCTATTAGAACAAGATATTTCAGTCGTCTCGCCTTTATCCATTAATGGCGCAACACTTCATGATTATCAAGGCTTCAGCTTCACTGTTTTTCCTCGTCAAGGTGGGCACGCACCGGAAGTTGACTCGCAAGACACACTCTTCAGAATCGGACGAAATATAGGTCGTATTCATCAAGTTTCAGGAAAAAAAGTCTTTGAACATCGAAAGACTTTATCTGTCGAGGAATGGGCAACAGATAGTCGCCATTATTTGCTGGAAGAAAGATTCATTCCAGCCTCACTGATTCCAGCCTATGAAACCTTAAGCAACGACATCATCAAAAAAATAACTACAATTTGGGACTCAACTACATTTCAAACAATTAAACTTCATGGTGACTGCCATTTAGGCAATATTTTATGGAGAGATGATTTAGCCCACTTTGTGGATTTTGATGACTGCATAAATGGTCCAGCCATACAGGACATCTGGCTTTTACTTTCTGGTGACCGACATCAGCAAACACAACAATTGATCGAAATCATTGAAGGCTATGAGGAATTTTGTAAATTTGAGCCGATAGAAATAAACTTAATTGAAAGTCTTAGAACCCTGAGAATGATGTATTATTCTTCTTGGCTTGCAAAGCGTTGGTCTGACCCCGCATTCCCTATGTTCTTTCCTTGGTTTAATAGCGAAAGATATTGGTCAGATCACATATTAGAACTCAGAGAGCAACTTGCAATACTAGATGAACCACCACTACAACTTCAGCCACAGTAGTAATACTTAACGATACGAATAATTTTACGGTTTATATTCACATGACAAACGAAAGCAATCAGACAAATAATCAAGAAGATAACATCAGTAGACGCACTTTAGTCATTGCTATTTTGGCATCTGTTTTGGTGACATTCTTTACTCTTGAATGGAATGGTTTAATTCAACACAATGACAAAAAAGACGACTACCCCGTTGCTGAATATAAAGCCGTATTTATCGAAAAACAGGAAAATAAACAATACCGCTTATCTCACAAACCTTCTAATCAGACTGCCATTTGTAACGGAGGCTATCTGTTTATCACTTCAGATATTGATGATGGCATGCAAGGCTTATTAGTTGATTATAAGAATCGTGGCGTTCGCTGTATTCCAGCAATGTTTAAATCTCAGATCGAAAAATGACAGATATCAGACCAGATAATATATTTGCCATGCCTTTAGAAAAAGTGACTGATTTTGCCTTCGATGAAGCGGTTGCCCGCGTTTTTCCAGATATGATCAGACGGTCTGTCCCTGGATATACCACAATCATCCCAATGATTGGCGTGATCACCGAACACTACGCACAAACAGGAACAAGCTGTTACGACCTCGGCTGCTCTCTTGGCGCTTCAACACTTTCTATGCGCCACGGCTTGAAAAATAAAAGCTGCGAGCTGATTGCCATTGATAATTCCTCCGCGATGCTAGATAGATGCCGTCACTACATTGAGTTAGATAACGAAACAACGCCTGTAGACTTAGTGTGCGCCGACATTAACGATATTGAATTCAAGCCAAGCTCAGTCATCACCTTAAATTTCACACTTCAATTTATTGCTCCCGATTCACGCCTTAAACTACTTAGTAAGATCTTTGACGCCCTGAAACCCGGCGGCGCCCTAATCTTATCTGAAAAAATTTGTTATGAAGACCCTATCGAGCAATCTACCCTTGAACAGCTTCATTGGGATTTCAAGCGTGCAAATGGCTACAGCGAACTCGAGGTTAGTCAAAAACGTTCAGCGCTCGAGCAAGTATTACTTACAGATAGCTTAAATACGCATAAAATCAGATTAGAAAAGGCAGGATTTACCTCATCATATATGTGGTACCAGTGCTTTAATTTTATGTCTTTAATCGCAATAAAAAACAAACAATAGAGAATGTAGTTATGGATTTTCATCCTCTTTATGATGATTTATTTGTATTTATGAAAACTAACAAGCTGGAACCCTGGCTCGAGTCTCTCGTACCTTTATTAACGCACAAACTACAAGAAAAGCCTCATGGTGACCAAACAAGGTGGCTTGCCGCTTTCCATGATTTACCAGACATTCCAAGTGACTCTGTTAATCTCAACAACCCAGTAGTAAGCGCAGCAAAAAATTCTCCATTGGCTCCTGAAATTCAAGAAAAACTACTTGATGCATTATTACGATTAAGCCCTTGGCGCAAAGGACCTTTTGATTTATTCAGCATTCATATCAATACTGAATGGCGATCAGACTTCAAATGGGAACGTATAAAAGAACATATCAGCCCCTTAAGAAACAGAGTCATTCTCGATGTTGGTTGCGGTTCAGGTTATCACGCATGGCGTATGCTTGGAGAGGAGGCCAGACAAGTAATAGGTATTGATCCTAACAATTTATTTCTTATTCAGTTTGAGACGATAAAAAAATATTGCGGACCAAATGCACCTATCCATTATTTACCTGTACGTATGGAAGATGTACCGGCCCAACTCGAAGCGTTTGACACTACTTTTTCAATGGGCGTGCTGTATCATCGAAAATCACCTATTGATCACTTACTTGAACTAAAAGGCACATTGAGACAAGGCGGCGAATTAATACTTGAAACATTAGTTTGTGAAGGTGAGCTAGGCCATTCCTTAATGCCAGAAGATCGTTATGCCATGATGCGAAATGTCTGGTTTATACCAACAGTCGAGACGCTCAAATTATGGTTAGCACGTGCTGGATTTAAAGATATTAAATGTGTCGAAAAGAACCAAACGTCTTTAGATGAGCAGCGGTCAACTGATTGGATGCAATATCAATCCTTAAAAGACTTTCTTGACCCAGAAGATATCAATAAAACCATTGAAGGCTATCCAGCCCCACTTCGCGCAACTTTTGTTGCTACGAAATAAAAATACCCAACATCTTCAAACGAAGATACTGGGCTTTTTTTCATACATCACAAATCAATCAAAAGGATGCCTTAAGACAATAGTTTCTACACGATCAGGGCCTGTAGAAATAATATCAACAGGTGCCTCTATCTGCGCTTCAATATATTTAATATAGCTTCTCGCATTTTCAGGTAACTCTTCAAGAGTTTTTGCCCCTAAAGTACTTTCTGACCAACCAGGAAGTGTTTCATAAATGGGCTCTAAATCTTCGTATCCACGACTATCTAAAGGTGGCCGCGTTAATGCTTTACCTGATTTAGTCTGATAACCAACACAAACCTTGATTGTTTCTAATCCATCCAATACATCTAATTTAGTTAAACAGATACCAGAAACTGAGTTGATCTGAATTGCATGACGCAAACCAACTGCATCGAACCAACCACAGCGCCTAGGACGGCCAGTCGTCGCGCCAAATTCATGACCTTTTTGAGCTAAATGCTTACCTTGGTCATCAAATAATTCAGTTGGGAAAGGACCTGAACCAACACGCGTCGTATAGGCTTTTGTAATTCCTAAAATATAATCTAAATACATTGGCCCAAAACCACTACCCGTAGCCGTACCACCAGCGGTTGTATTGGAAGATGTCACAAAGGGATATGTACCGTGATCAATATCTAACAGGGAGCCTTGTGCGCCTTCAAACAGGATATTCTCACCCGCTTTGCGGCAACGATGCAACTCATCCGTCACATCAATCGCCATAGGCAAAATGATTTTAGCCATTTCAAGAACATCATCCAAAGTCTTCTGATAATCTACAGCAGGGACTTTATAGAAATTTTCTAAAACAAAATTATGATATTCCATAATTTCTTTTAGTTTAACCGCAAAACTAGCAGGGTCCATTAAGTCACCCAAACGCAAACCTCGTCGAGAGACTTTATCTTCATAGGCAGGACCAATACCTCGACCCGTTGTGCCTATTTTGTCGACACCTTTAGCCAGTTCACGCGCTTTATCAAGTTCAACGTGATAAGGCAAAATTAAAGGGCATGCCAAACTCAACCTCAAGCGCTGCTTAACGGGGACACCTTTGGCTTCAAGCTCATTCATTTCTTTAATCAAAGCATCTGGTGCTAAAACAACGCCATTACCTATCAAGCAACTAACATTGTCACGTAAAATTCCAGAAGGAATAAGGTGTAATACTGTTTTTTCACCATCAATAACCAGAGTATGACCAGCATTATGGCCACCTTGGAAACGAGCAACAACCGCCGCCTGATCTGTTAATAAATCAACAATTTTACCCTTGCCTTCGTCACCCCATTGAGTGCCCAAAATGACAACATTCTTACCCATAACTTATCTTCTCATTGAAAAAGCGAAACGCTTTAGTACCTGACAGGCCAAATGATCTTATAGATCGCCAAATTAAAATTCATTATTACAGCTGTAAATAAACAACTTTACTAAACAGGCTTAACCTGCCAAATCTGATTCTCAAAAACCAATACCTGCTTACAAGCGAGTAATTCTGGTGTATCTTTTTCACTCAAGCCTTGAATAACACAACGACTGAGCCTTAACTCCTTTATTTTTAACAACAAAACCGGATCATCACTTTCTGGGGCAAATATAGCTTCAGAATCAAAAATCTTAACTTGCTTAGCTAAACGCTCCAATGCTTTTAAATCCGCACTAAAACCTGTTGCAGGTCTAGATGCTTGATTTTCAACTTGACTGATTCGTTCGAAACTTTTACCAATATTATTGTAACGACCGCCTTTAGCCAAGGAATAACCATAGCCAGCACTGAAAGCTGAAAATAAAATACCTGTGTGATAGTTGTAGCCTCTTAACTCACAAAAATCGAAACCAATTTCTACTAGGTCAAAACGTTTCTGAATTTGCGAAGTAATTAAACGAAGCTCGTTAATAGCCGCTATTACGACATTTGCACTACTAAGCTCTAAACTAGCTACCGTATTTTCAATCTTATCTAGCGCATCGATACCACCACTCAAATTAGCAATATCTCTAATTAAAAGAATAATATCGACATTATCTGACGCTGCGTCAGCCAAGGCATTTAATTCAGGAATCGACTTTCGGCTCAAAGCATCAAATATTTTATCTTCAGTATCACCATCAAGTGATGAAGATTCAATTAAGCCTTTATAGATACCCACATGAGCTAAATCTATATGAATATTGGGTATGCCAGCCAAAGTCAGGGTCTCTAACATTAAAGAAATAACTTCGATATCCGCATTTGAACCCGCCTCTCCAAATAGCTCACAACCTATTTGAAGTGGATTACGACTTGTCTGCATATGGGCAGGACGGGTATGTAATACAGTATCGACATAACAAAGCCGACTTACACCCTTACTTTGGAGCAAATGCGCATCTATTCTTGCGACCTGAGGCGTAATATCAGCTCGAACGCCCATCAAGCGGCCCGTTAATTGATCCGTTAGCTTAAATGTTTGGAGGTCAAGATTATTTCCCGTACCAGTAAGTAGAGATTCAAGATATTCAATGAGGGGTGGAGATATTAATTGATAGCCATATTTGGCATATAAGTCCAACAACTCGCGGCGCATTAATTCTACTGACCAAGCTTCTGGCGGTAAAAGCTCATCAACCCCATCAGGTAATAACCAGCGTTCAGATACACTCATGTATTTACTCTCTTGGCACTTACTGCTAGACGACTTAACTACTAAACGATTTAGAAGAATCGACTTTCACAAAAGCGGAGATTTTAACGGTTTATTGCCCACAAAAAAACCAGTGATTTAAAAAAGCACAAAAAAACGCGGATTAGCTTAACCAATCCGCGTTTTTCAAATAACAAATGACAGTTATTTGGCAGTAGAACTCTTCATATATTTGAAGAAATCACTATCAGGCTTCAACAAAAGGACATCATCTTTACCAGAGAATGTATCTGTATAAGCCTTCAAACTTCTAGTGAATGAATAAAACTCTGCATCTTTTGTATAGGCTTCCGCATAAGTTGCAGAGGCTATCGCATCACCTTCACCACGAAGTGCTTCTGCTTTACGATACGCTTCAGCTTCTAGAACAACTTTTTGTCTATCAGCATTTGCTTTAATACCTTCAGCTAGCTCTTTACCCTGAGATCTTGTCTCACGAGCTTCCCGTTCACGCTCGGTCGACATTCTACGATAAACGTTTTTGCTCAAATCTTCAGGAAGATCTATCCCTTTAACTCGAACATCTAGCACTTTAATACCAAATTCACCGATAGTTTGTTCATTTAGCTTTCTGGTAATAATTTCCATCAACTGATCGCGTTCACCAGAAACAACCTCGGTTAAGCTTCGTGAACCAAATTCATCTCTCAGCCCTTTGTTGGTTGAGTTAGATAAAAGGTTCTGTGCCTGAAAGAGATTACCAGCAGTCGCTTTATAATAAGATTTAACATCAACAATTCGCCATTTGATAAATGAATCAACAATAACGAATTTTTTACCCACAGTAAGAAAACGCTCTGGGGTTGAATCCAAGGTTAATATTCGTGCATCAAACTTTCTTATATTCTGAAAGAATGGAACTTTAAAATGCAAACCTGGTGCAATATCACTCTCAATGATCTCACCAAATTGCAGCTTAATCGCGACTTCTCTTTCATCAACAACATAAAGCGAAGAGGAAAGAACAAGTACACCAATTACTAAAATAATTAGGGAAAATATGGAACCTTTTGACATTATCTAGCCTCCCTTGTTGTTCTGGCATTTCTTGATCTTAGCTCTTCAATTACCTGATCAGCTATATCTGAAACCGGCTGATCTCCAGAATCATCATTAGACACAGACCTTGATGACATCAACTTATCTAAAGGTAGGTACATCATATTATT
>TARA_R110001592_G_scaffold75225_2_pt1 | contig 24619 bp, 22 predicted proteins | sample TARA_R110001592 | Tara Oceans TARA_R110001592 (sample SAMEA4398387) | marine metagenome | biome: Polar Biome; feature: [SRF] surface water layer (ENVO:00010504); material: water (ENVO:00002006), including particulate matter (ENVO:01000060) such as... | depth 5 m | reverse complement strand
ATAATTCGCAGCTGCCGCAGCTCTTTAAACCGAAAACCGATTTCCACCCTACCGTCATACTAAGAGAAGAGTTTAAGGTTTTAAGGATGAGGAATTGGAGCCTTGATCATGAGTTTATACAATAGTAATATTGTTTAGACTCTGTATGCTCTATACTCTTGCTCAATACTGTCTTCCGGCCATTCATTCGGACACACAAAAAAATAACTTTCCTCCTCCCAAATCCCATCCATAAGCCTAAAGCGACTAATAAATTGGGGTCCTTTTTCTTCGCTAAAAGCCTCTTGGCAAAGGGTTTTGATTTCGCTAATACTCACAAGAGTTTTCGCGTCCTTAAGCTGCAAACCACCAATCCAATTGGGTTTTTTACGTAAAAGCCATTTTCCAGAAGAATCGTTAAAACTAGTGAGCGCATCTAGCGAAAGCCAAGCCCCTTTGAGGTGATTAGTACTAGCCCCTTCGCTTAAGCTCCAGCTTTGCTGCCAGGGGTAAAAGAAGATGCCTTTTACCATCAGCTTTGGCTCTATGCCAGGATAATCTTTTTGAATTTCTTCGATTTGCGAAAGGGGAATTTGCGCCCCTAAAAGCTTCTCCAGCTTTTTGCCCAAATTGTCGCGCGTGCTAGGTCCCAACATGTATTTTGGCTGGGCATCATCTTGTATTTGCAGGTAAAACTTTAGGGCAATTTCCCAGTGTTCTATGGCACCCGAACGCTGGTTGCGCAAAATTAAATCGAGCTCGCCCCGGGTGATTTTCCCTTCAAAAATCTGGCGGTTTTCTTCCAATAGCTCGTACTCCGAGTCGTGTTGAATGGCGAAGAAAAAGAGTTGTTCGAAATAACGCCCCATGGGCATTGGTCCGAGCTTTTGGAAATAACTATTGATTATTCTTTCTCCATCCGCATCTAAGGCCTGCAAAACCTCCTGTATTTGCCTGCGGTGCTTCGCATCGATAAAGTAAGGAGTAACCAAGGGCAGCGCCAACAAGGCGGGACTATCAAGTGCCCACCAAAGTCTTTGAAGATGGAGGTTTTTTAAAGCGATAAAGTTCATAGTCCGAATGGACTAGTAAGTTGCATAAATTTCTTGGTCTTTGGCATAAAGGTTTTAAGTAATTGCACGGCTCCTTTGTTGGGATAAGGTATTTACTATTGCAACATATTGAATGATAATAAAATACTATCTTAGCTAGTTAACCATAGCTGATTAATCAATGAAGAAGGTTTTAGTATGCTTCGCAGCGTTTTTTTTTAGTTTAAACTTGGTTGCACAAATAACTATCAGCTCTGCCAATCACATTCCCACCATAGGCAGTTCTTATGATATGTTTAGGGTCAATTCACCATTTCTCAATCTCAGTTCGGGTGGGCAAAATGCTACGTGGGATTTATCTAGTTTAAATGGAACTGCCTTCACCTACAACTACTTAAATCCTTCTGTCGGACAGAATGCGGTTTATTTTCCTGCAGCTACTTTATTACAAGAATCTTCTGCTTTCGGATATGACCAAGAGCTATACTTTTCAAGTACTAACAATTTACTTTCTGTGGAAGGTTCTCAAGCAGGGTCCATACGATCGATATATTCCAGCCCTATGGCGTTTACTCATTTTCCGATGACTTTTGGCGATATACATATCAGTTCTTTTAGTGGCACTACGGAAAACGTTAATGCCCCGCCTTCTACTAATGTCTTAGGTAATTTGGAAATGGTAGCTGATGGTTATGGTGATTTAATTTTACCCTATGGCACTGTTTCCAACACATTAAGGGTAAGATTAGTAAGTACCGCTAGTCTTACGACAAGGACAGTGATTGGATCTACTATCGACACGACTTACTTATGGTATAATTCAGGAACTTCGCACTTTATTGCCTCTTATACCATTTCATATTTCAATGGCCTTGGAGCAGGAAGTCACGCTATTTATATTGCACAATCTGATTTGGATACTTCTGGAGCAGGACTGAACTTGGCTGAAAATGATATAGATCCAGTTGAGCTTTACCCTAATCCTTCCAAAGGGTTAATAAACATAGTAGCGAAAAGCGAACTAAAGTCGATCGAACTTTTTAGTGATAATGGACAGCTAATTCAAGATTTTCAATTAGCACCTAGAGAGCATCTTTATTTTGATACTAGTAATTTAGTTAGGGGAATTTATCTGTTAAAATACAGTGACGAAAATGTTATTTACACTAAAAAAGTAGTTTTAGAGTAATTCGGTCTTTCAATTTCTTTTTTTACATCGGTTTTTGGTCGGGATTTTTTTTGGCATCCGGTGCGTAAATTACCCTCAGCTTAACAGGCACGAGCCAATTGGAATTAAATTAGCTAGTTGCTACAGCATATTATCTATGGGTGAAGCATACAGTTGGTGGATAAAGCAGGCATATAGATGGGAATCATAATCTATTGTCGAACTAGTAAGTTGCATAAATTTCTTGGTCTCTGGCTAAGAGGCGATAATTTTGTCCTCCAAAGGAAAATTCGCACACCAAATCTACCTTAATATTCGGTCCCCATATAGGGCCATTGCGCACCATGCCGCTTATTTGGTAGGGGCTGGAAGAATCACTACTATCGAAAGTTTTCGACCAAAGTTCATTCTGATTGATGAGGTACACTTTTTCCAACTGTACACTATTATTGAGGGTTCTTTGGTTGCGTTCGCTTAAAACAACTTGGGCCATTAGGGCACTGCCATTGCTATCAATGGGCGGCATAAAGTTGCGCCAAATGTCACTTTCTATCTTTAAAAGATAATTGTTAAGGTTTAGCATTTCTGGGCTTGCAAGCAGGGCCGCAATTTGATTGGCCTGTAAGGATGGTTGACTTTCCTCTTTCTTTTCGCAGCCAAAAAGGGTGCTAATTAGCAAGGCGAAAACAAAATAATTTTTAATGCTTTGCATAAAGTGGGGATCCAAATGGTTCTATTATCCTAACGTTTAAATTGCACACAGGTTGGCTCCCTTGCGGTAGATGCATTCCACTTAAATGGAGTTTTTCCAGTAATAGATTCGGTCCCTAACCGCGATAAGCGTCAGTTTTGGGCTTGTACATAATTAAGATTTGCACCAGTATCGCCAATCCTAATAGAACATAAATTTCCATTTGGGTAAAAAGCTCGATGCTATTCATGGCCTTTTCACTAATCAAAACCAGTCTTTTCCCTTCTTCAAGCTGAATCGCCGCCAGGGCATTTAACTTCGATTCGATTTCCTGAATTTGAAGTAATTGGCTGGGGTAGTTGTTTTCGGCGTCGTTCAATAGCGTCGCTTCCTTCGCCTGCAAGTCGGCGATACTAAGTTTTAGGTCCTCAAAAATTAAAGCTTCTTTGCTAGTAAGCTTGGTGCTTGTGAACTGGGCTAAGGCTTCTTCAATAAGACTATTCGTTGCCTGGTTTTCCTGCTGGTAGAAACTACTATCGGCCTTTAAAAGGGCAATTTCTTTGCGGTGAAATTGTTTGCTTAAATCGTAAATAATGCTTTTGGCAATTAAACGATCTTCATAAATGCTCGCGGTGCTATCTTTTATCCGCAAAAAGTTATCGCGGTCAATTAGGTTGGTAGCCAAGATGATAAAGAAGACGAGAAATACGCCGAAAATCCACTTTAGTTTGTTGAGAATTGCCATAATTTGTGTGTTAAATTCTAATTTTAAAGTGCTTGGCTTTGAACTTAGAGTTCAAGGCTAAAATACATAATTTTAGGTCGAACTCAGCTTAGTAAGCTTCGTGTAGGTGACGGGTTATTTGGAGGCTAAATATTTCCCTGAGGGGAGATGTTTATTCGAGCGCATCTAGCGAAAGCGAAAAACAAGCTATAGGCCTTGACTACCTTTGGGTCGGAAGGGCGTTTCCCATTGATAACGCACCGCTAAAATGCGAATGAAAATTACGAGAATTACCGCCAAAAAAGTGATTAAGGCCGGTGATAGTGCGGTTTTGCTGAGGAGTAAAAAACTCAAGCCTCCGATAAGGCAGGCCGAAGCGTAAATTTCCTTGCGGAAGATGAGGGGTACTTCGTTGGTTAAAACATCGCGTACAATGCCACCGAAAACGGCAGAAACGATGCCCATAATTAGGGCGATTATGGGCGATAAGCCAAGGCTTAGCACCTTTTGGATACCGAGAATGGTAAAGATGCCTATACCGATGGCGTCGAATAAAAAGAGGCTGCGGCGCAGTTTTAAAATTTGATCGTAAAAGAGGTAGGTGCAGAGCATGGCAACAGGAATGCAGAGGAGGTAATTGAGGTCCTGCATCCAAGCAACAGGACTGGCCCCGATAAGAATATCGCGGGTAGTGCCACCACCCAAAGCGGTTACAAAGCCAATAATGAAAGCACCTACTATATCGAAGCGTTTTTCTACGGCTAGTAAAATACCACTAATGGCAAATACGAAAGTCCCAAGCAAATCGAGATAGTAAATGAAGTCGCTAAGCAGCATAATTTTACATTAAGAAGCCGTTTTCTGCCTCAAATTTAGGCGGGATATTGGCATCGTTGATCATTTCGCGCAAGTCTATTTCGATACCGCGGGCAATGGAAGTAATGGGTACATCATTATAAGTGCCTTCAAAAGGATTTTCAGAATAGTCGCCAATTTTCTCCATCAAAAAGAAAATCCAAGTGATTAATCCCGACACAAAAGCGCAGAGAACTAAAACCCAAATGCTGCTAGTTTCGCTAAAAACATCCAGTAGGCCGAAGGGCAAAAAGGCGCTAAAAACAAGGGTTAGCCATAAAGCGGTAGAGGCGTACTGCCGCGGAAAAGGGAAGTTTTTAATACGCTCGGCCATGCCTTGATCGGCGTAGAGTTTATCAACAATGTGAAAGAATTCCATGTGGCGAAAATCCTCGTAAAGATCTTGATCGCGCAGCTCCTGCAGTCGGACGTTTTGCCTTTTTAAAATTTGCGTTGCCCGATTGCTGTTTTGGTCATAAGTGGCTACTTCTTCTGCGCTGAGGTATTGGGCCAGTTCTTTATCGAGCTTATTGGTGTAGTCTTCGCAGATGGTAGGATTGTACAGTTTATGGAGGCGTTCATCGGTATGCTCCCAAGGTTGACTAAGGCGTAATTGATGGCGCAGAGCGGTCATCCAGGCAATATGACGGTAAATGAGTTCTTTCTTATAATCTTCCTCTTTTTCGCCCTGCACAAAACTGCAAACGGCTGCACCAAAACTGCGACTGTTATTTACTATTGAGCCCCAAATTTTGCGCGCTTCCCATGTACGATCGTAGGAGCTATTGTTTTTAAAGCCGAGGTAAAAGGCTACGGCAATACCAATAACACTGAGGGGTTCCCATGGAAAGCTCAGGCTTTGCTGGCTGAAATATCCCAAACTACCAATGAGTAAGGCATAAATAAAGCCCCATAAAAAGGGCTTGTACGACCAGGCAAAGGTGCGGAAAAGGCTATAATTTCTGTTTACAAACATGCAAAGTTTGGAGTTTTAAGCTTTTAGCTATGGGGCGAAAATAGTATTCGAATCTCGTAAAATGGCGATTCGGATATGTTACTATTACGATTGATGCTTAGATTTAAGGAAAATGGCTACAATAGCAGAAGTAAGGACTCCCATAATTAAGGCGCCGATGACGCTCTGCTGAATGTAATTACTAAGATTGAAATAGGCTTCAGCTTCTTCTATGGATTTATGGTAACCGCTTTCAACCGAGTAGGCAATCACATTAGGAAAATACTCGGGGGTGATAATTGTGGAGGTGATCCATTGGGTAAGAGGCGCAAAGATGGCGATGATCACCGTGATAATTAGTCCCGATACTAAACCTTGCTTATAGCTCATTCGCCCGAAATAGTTCTTTTTCTTTTTATCCTTTAATGCTAAAACATAAATAAGAATGGCCGGTATGGCAAATAGGTTGGTGAGATACATATGCTTATCGATATGGATGCTATGCAAACCTGTTAGTTTTTCGATTATCATCCATAACAAAGACATTGCAATGAAGATAAAGGCCCATTTAATTTCTAGTTTGAATTTTTGCATGGTTGGACTTAGTTTGGTTATTCTCTCACTTCGTTTCAGGTGAGAACGATCTTAAAAGCTAAAGGTAGATAAATTAAGAACTGATAGGGTAGCCGAAAAGTCAAATATCTACAACCTCAATTTAAAGCAGGGCAGTAAGGTGCCGCAGAAGTTTATTCAGCGCCAAATCATCGCTAATGTATCCAAACTGATCGAGCAAGCTTTCGACGAGTCCACCGATGTTTTTGACCTGATCGATACCGCCTACTTCGATCAGAATACCCTAAGCGAAATGAGTATGAAGCCGCAAGAACATACAATCGATGAAATAATCGAACCGCACCTCAAGCCAGAGGGTAAACGGCCTTAGCCATAAAGTACGGCATGCACTCCGCACGATTAGGCTATCCCGCTGCCTTTTTCGGCTTGGAAATGAGCAAAGAAATACTTACCAATCGTTTGCCCTAATCCGAAGCTCGATTGGATGGAGAGAAATTTACCGTTAAAGGCTTGACCATCGAAAATGTCGATTATGCCGTTCGAGCCACTCGTGCTTTTCGAGAACTACCATTCGTTATCGACAACCCCCATCCATTAGCATCGAAACTTTTAAAGTGAAAACTAAGCGTCTGAAGTCTCAGCTTCGAATTAAGCTGACCATCATCGACTTCCTCCAACTCATAGGGGGGATACCCGAGGTGGAAATCGGTAGTAAGATATTTCAAACACAGATGACGAAGCTGAATGTATTATGCCAAAGAACCGCAAAGTAGGCTTAATCCGCAATCGCATCGGCTTCGAGGGACGACACACCAACTTACAAGACCTGAAGGCTCCTTCGCAAGAGGTGCATACTTCGTCGCAGGAGGTACACACTTCGCTGCAAGAGGTACACACTTCGTCGCAAGAGGTACATACTTCGTCGCAAGGGCTGAAGACCAATGCCACAGCCCTTAAAATTGATTCACAGGCCGTGGTATACTACATACAGGCCCCTCTTTAGTCTTTATGCAGCCCGCTTAGACCATATATCATCATAGGGTAGACTAGGTAACAAGCTCTGACCCACTTAATCTCAGGCTATGACAGACTAGGCAACCTGCAACGAAAACATCTATCACGAGGCACTAGAGACTAGGCAATAAGCTCTGACCCACTTAATCTCAGGCTATCATAGACTATCCAACTTGCTATGAAAATCTCTATCCCGAGGCACTAGAGACTAGGCAATAAGCTCTGACCCACTTAATCTCAAGCTATGACAGACTAGGCAACTTGCTGCGAAAACATTAATAGCGAGGTACTAGAGACCACACAACTTGCTGCGACCCACTTAATCTCAAGCTATAACAGACTAGGCAACCTGCTACGAAAACATCTATCACGAGGCACTAGAGACCTTACACCATGCTGTGACCCACTTTACCGCAAGCTATCACCGACCATACAACATGCTGGGACCCACTTTATCGCAAGCTATCACAGACTATTGAACAGGCCTCGACCACCATCATAAGCTGAGATCGATGTAAAATTAGGCTTCAATTCGCTTATAAATAGCGGCTTATAAGCCAAGGTGGCGATGCAATAACTAATCAATGAGTTCATCAACTTCTTTGAAAGGAGGGGGCTTGTTAGGTAATTTCTCCTGAAGTGTGATTTGTGATATATATTAACTGTATCTTGATTCCCAAGTAAAAGCGCAAACAAAAATAATGATATACTATTGGCTGCACATGTTTTACATCTATATAGGTGCGAAATACTTTTGGAAGAAGGTGAATCTAGAGTCAGACCTTTCAAGAATTAGAAGAGTCAGAATATTGGATTGCGATAGTTTGCGGTTCATGGCGAATTCAAAATACTTCTATTATATGGATTTTATACGATTTGAAGTACTCTTCAGATCGAAGCTCTACGATACTACCTTTAAGAAAGGAATATTTCCAGTTTTAGGTTCTCAAAAGTTCATTTATAAAAAACCCTTAAAAAGAGGGGCCAAATTTAGAATCACTATCAGTGTGGAAGGCTGGGATGATAAGTGGGTTTATCATCGTCAAACCTTCACGCATCAAGACGAAATATATGCCGTTGGATATACTAAAGCTGCCTTCTGGAAAAACAAAAAAGCACTAGATATGCGAAAAATCATTTACGATAGCGGATTTCATAAGTCAGAGATGAACCCATCAGCGGATGTAATTAACATGTTTAAAGATGATTACGACATATTGAAGGCGCTAAAATCATGAGAAAAGACAAACAATAAGCTTTGTAATTATGGGCTAGCGTAAACACGGCTCACCATCATTCCTGTAAAAAGTCTATCTCTAGTTGAGTTCGATGTAAATTAGGCCTCAGGCCTCTTATGAAAAGCAAGACACTTTCCTTTTCTTCCTCTAAAATTTTAAAAGGTAGCGGTAGTTACCGATTGATTTACTACTAACTACTAAAAGCGCAGCGTACTAAGTACTAAGTACTAATTCCCCCCCCCGTCGTCTTCTTCGAGCCAAAAACGCGATCCATTAAAAAGCGTCCCGGGTTATTGAGTAATTCTTGGCCACTGCTTATCAGCACATCGGCAATCTCCACGGCCGAGCCATAGGCTCCCGAAACACTAAACTCATTATCGCTAAAATTGCCATCCCAGTCTTTGGCCGAAACTTTCACTTCCGGGCAATTGCCAGGGCAGCTGCAAGTTTTGGGATTGAATTTCGCCACTTTAAGCTCGCCTTTTAAAGAATTTTGCAAATCGTTTAAGAGCATTTGCTTGGCAGCAGATTCGCCAAAATCGAAACTTTTAAACTCTACTTGTGCCTTAAAGGTTTCATATTCCTCACTTTCAACACAGAAGTAATAGCTCGTCTGCCCTTGGACAAGGCCTCCAATCAGAATAAATAGGAGAAGAGCAAGAATGCGCATGGTGAAGATTTAGGGCAATAAATATAAGACCTTATATAAATCGGAAGTAATTTAAGCTTAGTTTTTTATCAAAATACCGCTAATCCTCAATCAGTTCGGCCTTGAAACCTGCTTTTTCTATAGCATGGATCACCAAATTGGCATCATCTTCTTCTAAGCTTGCGCTTAAAATTCGGTCTGGGTGGCTTAAATCTACCTGCCATTCTTCAATATCCATTTCTTGATTTAAGAAAGGAGTTACTGAGTTTAAACAGTTATTGCAGTTGATATTAGTTTTGAATTTCTTCTCAATCATGATTTAAATTTTAGTGTTTTTTAAGCGTAAACTATTGCTTACCACCGACACAGAACTAAAGGCCATGGCGGCGCCGGCCAGCATGGGGTTTAATAAAAAGCCAAAGTTAGGGTATAGTAATCCCGCTGCAAGGGGAATGCCCACTACATTATAAATGAAGGCCCAAAAGAGGTTTTGGTTAATGGTGCGAATGGTTTTTTGTGATAGACTGAAAGCCTTGGGTAAGGTTTTTAAATTGGAGTTGCTAATGGTTATTTGGGCTACATCTATCGCAATGTCAGAGCCATGTCCCATGGCAATGCTTAAATCCGCTTGGGCCAATGCCTCGGCATCGTTTATTCCATCGCCTACCATGGCTACAGTTTTCCCTTCGGCTTGTAATTGCTTGATATAAGACGATTTATCTTGTGGCATTTGTCCACCGCGGTAATTCCTAATTCCAACTTTTTCGGCTATATGTTTTACCGTTCCAGCATGGTCACCGCTCATTAAATGCAGCTCCAAACCCATTCTTTGCAATTCTTGAATCGCTGCCAGGGAATCTTCCTTTAAACTGTCTTCTAGCGCCAGCAGGGCCAATACCTTTTGTTGACCTGCAAAGAAAACTAAACTCTTTGCCTCCAACTGCCATTGCTTATAAAGGGATTCTTGCTCCACATTAAGTTTGATGCCATTTTCTAGGAGGAGACTTTCATTGCCAACGAAATAGTGGTTTCCATGCACATCTTCCGCGCGCAAGCCTTTGCCGGCTTGGTTTTCTAAATTTTGGATGCTTGCTGCTTTAATACCCTTTTCTTTAAGATGCAGTAAAACCGCTTGCGCCAAAGGGTGATCACTTTGCGCTTCCATCGCTAAAAGATAGCCTAGCTGATCATGGGACTCATCAAATATTTTCACATCACTAATGCGCGCCTTACCTTGGGTAATGGTACCAGTTTTGTCGAGCACTAGATGTTTTACTTTCTTGGCAATTTCCAGACTTTCGGCATTTTTAATCAACATATTTAATTCGGCCGCGCGACCAATACCTACCATTACCGCAGTGGGAGTAGCCAAGCCCAAAGCACAAGGGCAAGCAATCACTAAAACGGAAATAGCATTTACTAGGCCATAAGCCAAAGCGTTTTCAATCCCCGAAAAGTACCAAATGCCAAAGGTGAAAAGAGCAATTAGCAAAACTACGGGAACAAAAATGGCGGCAATTTTGTCGACCATTTTTTGAATGGGTGCTTTGGAGCCCTGTGCTTCTTGTACTCTTTTAATGATTTGTGCCAAAAGGGTTTCACCACCCAATTTTTGCGCAATAATTTTTAAACTGCCCTTCTGATTGCTCGTTCCGCTAAAAACATGGGCTCTTTTCTCTTTCAAAATCGGTAAAGGCTCCCCGCTAATCATGCTTTCATCAACATAGGAAGAGCCGGCTTTAACCAGTCCATCTACCGGTATTTTTTCGCCCGGTTTAACCAAGATGAGGTCCCCTACAATGAGATCTTTAATATCCAGATTTACTTCTTCGCCATTGCGAATTGCCGTTACCTGCTTGGCCTGTAAACCGATTAGTTTTTTAAGCGCGGAGGAGGTTTGTGAATTGGCTCTTTCTTCCAGTAGTTTCCCAATACTAACGAAGCTGATAATAACCACGGCGGCTTCGTAATAGAGGTGGGCCTCTAAGCCCTGATTGGTCCAAAGTTGCGGGAAAAAAGTAGCGCCAAGGCTGAAAAGAAAAGCCATACCCGTGCTTAAAGCAACAAGGGTGTCCATATTGGCGCGTCCGTGTTTAAGTTGCTTCCAAGCGCGCTGGTAAAAGGCTGCCCCGAAATAAAATAATACCGGCACACTAAGCGCCAAGGAAAGCCAAGGCGTGTAGCTCCAGGTACTAAAAAACATGGAAGCGATAAAAACCGGCACACTAAGCGCAATAGACCAAGCGGTGCGTATTTTTAGGCTTTCGTAGTAATTTTCTTGGGCCTTATCTTTTTCTTCTTCCTGGTTTTCACTGGCTAAAATTAAGTCGTAGCCTACTGCCTGTAAGGTTTTCTTAAGATCTTGCGCATCTAGCTGCGGCTGATATTCCACCCAAAGATCTTTGGTGGCGAAATTTACTTCTGCTTTTAAAACTCCTTCCGACTGCCGCAATACCGATTCGATACTGCTGGCGCAGGCCGCGCAGGTCATGCCACTTACGGGGAAGCGTTCTTTATGTATTTGCTCTTCGTTAATGCTGGCCATGATGGTTTTAAAATGGAATGAGCAAATTTACGCTTCTGCTTGAGCATAAGGAGCAAAACCCGAGCAAGTCTTCATTGAAAAACTCGATTGAAAATCATCTGCCCTAATTGCTCAAGGCAGATGATATAGGAATCTTATTTTAGTCCACTTAAAATGTATTCGTAAATGGGGTCGGCCTCTTTTTGCTCATCTATAAAAATACTTTTAGTGAGGTATTTGGGGCTTTCAATGATCTCACGGTCTAGCATTTCTTTAATCACATCATAAAACTCGAGCGAGGTTTTGCCCACCATCAGTGGTTTTAAATTGTAGTTGGCATTGTAAAGTTTAAAAACGCTTACAAAGCCACTGAGGTAGAGGTAATCTTTCGTAAATCCACCTCCGCGGAAGATGCGTGTAACCAAGGTGTAAGCATCATTGCTGCTGAGGTTGCGCTCTTGCTGCAAATAGCTAAAGCAGTCGATAAAATCGGCGCCGCTGCACATCATATCGGTAACTACTACACGTAGGGCCAGTTTTTGCAAACGCTTGAGGGTCATATTGCCGCTGAGGTATTCCGATAAAATAGCCAATCCCTCTTGGGTTTTGGTGTTTACGGGTAGTCCGAGGTTAAAGAGCTTTAAACTTTGCTGACTAGAGTTCATGGTGGTTACCATGTGTACGCCAATTTCATGTTCAATTAAAGCGCGGATTTCGCGGCGGGTAAATTTGGCATCGGGGCGAATTAAGATGGTCCGCTTAGAGTTGAGTACCATTACCTGCGAAATTACCTTATTGCTCAGCTCAATTTTACAATTTAGTTCGTAATCGGCTAAACCTTCTTTAAAGATTTCCATGGCCTTATCGATAGGCAAAATTGGCGGGCGTTTTGGCTCGCTAGGAATAACGGGAAGGTGTAAAATATACTCGGCATTAAGCAAATCTGTCTTACTCGGGCGACCAAAATACCGCAAGGAATTGTAGAGAAACTTACGCGTTTTTAAAGAACCTAAAAGGTCAATTTTATCGAAGTAGCTATTAATTACCGCTTCGTATAAATGGCGAATGGAAACATCCGAAATTTCTTGAGTTCGCAAATATCCCAATTGCTGTTTTAGCTCGAAGGGGTTAACTTTTATAGGGCTATAGCGAAATTTGGGTGCTTCGGTAAATTTGCTTTTTACAAATTTATTAAACTCTGTACCCGTGTTTATGGGGTTTACAAAGGCGAGGAGCTCGAAGTTTTTTAGTAATTGGTGCAGGTTTTTATCGACCTTGAAAATAGCGGGATCTTCCTTGCGATCTAAAAGGCGACTACTGGTTTTCGAATGCCAATTGCTATGCTTCTCATTGTAAAAATGGGCATTGCTTAAAATGGCATCCTTAAGCTTTTGCTGGAGATCGCGGATTATTTTGGGATAATCTTCTCCCGTTAGTTCATTGCTGTAAACCTTTTTAATTTCGGTGGCTAAAACTAAAACATTGGGGAAGTTTTCGGTAATAAACTCCAAATTATAGCCACGACCATAAAATACGTCGTTTATGGCGCTTACATTTTCAATGCCTGGTAAATTAATCTGCGCTAGCTTTTGCTGCCAGTGGTCTATTACTTCGCCAAAAACGCTGCGATCTATTTTTTCGCATCCAATATTAAAAAGGGGAACGGGACGATCCCAACGCTGGTAATTATAAGAGTGAATATCGTAAACTACGCAGCTGCCGTAGCGCTCATTAATTTTGGTAATAAGGGCTTTAACAACCTTGTAAAAGTTTTGATGCTTCTTTAGGCTGCTTTGTTTTTCTTTAGGACTTAAGGGTTTTTTCCACACCTTTTTCCCCCAAGCCTCTTCGTAAATACAGCTATCCGGTCCACGATTTAGATCGTATTCAAAGCGTGAATCTTTGCCAATCAGCGTAATAGGCATGGAGTCTATAAAAGAACCGGTATGGGGGTCTTCTTCGTACCAACGCTCGTAATCGTCGAGGGCAATTTTCGGTTTCAGCTCGCTTCTTAAAGCGCCACCATCGTGAATAGCGGTGCAAACAAAAGGAACGTAGCGGTTAATTTTTAAGCTAAAAGATTTATCAATGGCCTCTACTTCAAAGGTCTCTTCCGCCTCAATTAGGCGAATAATTTCCGAAATTTTAAGCTTCTGCATGATCTACTAAGTCTTCGGGTCTAAAATCTCCTTTTAGGCGATTGCGTTCCACGGTAACACGCTCTAAATAGTTGATAATTTTCTCTTGTAATTTTACTTTATTGAGCTTGTTAATATCGGTAATAGTGCCCGGGCTCATTACGTTTACTTCAATTAATTTACCGTTAATAAGGTCAAGACCAGCGTAGTAAATTCCGTCGCGAACAAGCTTTTCACCAATTTTTTCACATAGGATTTTATCAGATTTTGTGAGCTTGTACTTTTCTACGGAACCGCCCGCTGAAATGTTGGAACGGGCATCGCCTTTAGCTGGCCTTCTGCGCAAAGCGCCAATGGGTTCGCCGTTTAGCATTAGAATACGCACATCACCTTCTTCTGCGCCCTCAATGTATTCTTGGAGAATCACATAATTGGATACACCCTTTTCGCGGTTAATGTAAAAATCGAGAAGCGAGCGAATGTTTTGCATCGCGGCCTTTTCGATAACAATTACCCCTCTACCACCGAAGCCATCAAGCGGCTTCATAATCATTTTATCCTTGGGCGAATCTTGGATAATACGCAAAAGGTACTCAAGATTTTTGGAAACATAAGTGGCAGGAATTAACTCACGATCGGGGTCGTAATAGGCCGCTGTGTAAATTTTGTTATTGGCTTCGCGCAGCCCATCAACCGCGTTAATAATAAATACATCGTCTTTAATGGAATCGAGGAAGTTTAGCACTAAACCATCCATGGGCGGATTGTCGCGCATAAAAATTACATCGAAATCTCGCAAAGGACGCATCTCGGTTTCAAACTCAACCGTATTGTAAAAACCTTTGATGCTGCTCGGCGTTTTTTGCCCTTCTTTTATGTTTTTACAGAGGCTAAGGGTAACGCTGTCGCGGATCGTTAAATTGGAAGGATGCGTTATGGAAACCTCATGTCCGCGCTTAGCCGACTCATGAATTAATCGCAAAGTGGAATCTTGAGAAGGGTTTACACGCTCCCAAGGATACATTATAAAACAAATTTTTATTTTCATAGTAAATATTTAGTGCTGTATTTCAGGGTTTTAGACCTTATTTTAAGCAGTTGATTATGAAGTCAATTGACTCGCCATTAGAATACTAAAAGTATTATTATTCTTAGCATAGGTAGCAAATTATTTCAAGCAGCATTTATTTTCCCCTTTAAATGCAACAATGTTGCATTAGTGAGTATATTTGCCCCGAAATAATCCTTAAAACATGAAAACAACATTTAAATTATTTGCCGCAATGTTTGCCTTTACTGCTCTAGTAGCCTGTAGCGAAGATGAGCCAGAAGCCCCAGTAATTCCCAATGAAGAGGAGTTAATTACTACTTTAAAGTGGCAATTGGTTTCCCAAGATGAGCAAGATACTTTGAACTTCCTGTTTCGCGATTTAGATGGTGATGGAGGCAATGCCCCCCTTGTAGAGATCAGCGATTTAAAGGCTAACACAAGCTATAATGCTAGGATAAGCTTGCTAAATGAGTTAGAGAACCCCATCGAGGATATTACTTTAGAAGTAGCAGCGGAGGCCGAAGATCATCAGTTTTTTTACGAATCTAGCCTAAGCGGCCTAAGCCTAAGCTACGCCGATAGCGACTTAAACGGTAAGCCCGTGGGAATACTAAGTACAATTACCACCACCGATGAAAGTAGTGGGAATCTTAGTATAACTTTGCTGCACATGCCCGATAAATTTGCTAATGGGGTTGAAGCCGGCGATAGAACTGCGGCGGGCGGCGAAACAGACATTAGTGTGAGTTTTACTATAAATGTTAAACCTTAAACAGCTTTTTTTCTTTCTAGTTTTTTTTGCCGCTAGCTCTTTATTGGCGCAAGATTGCCAATTAAAAGTTAGCGGCATTATTTACGATATCAAGAGCCAGCAAGCTATCGCAGATGCGAATGTATACAGCCAGGACAGGAGGCAAGGGACCATTAGCAATAGCGAAGGTTTTTTCGAGATAAGCAATTTGTGTGGCGGAGAGCTGCATCTCTTTATTTCCCACATTGGCTGCAGTCCGCGCAGTGTTTTCATCCATTTAAGCGCTGACACTAATTTAGTGATCTGGCTGGACCACAGCAATGAAGTTTTAAATGAGGTGTCGGTAGCGGCTAATCAGATAAGTCGTTCGCTTGAGCCTCAAAAAGCGCTTACCGCAGAAATCATTAGCGAAAATGCCGCCTCTGATTTAGCGACGGTTTTAGAAAATCTAAATGGCCTCAGCAGTTTGGGCAATGGGGCTAAAATTTCCAAACCCGTGGTACAGGGTCTTTACGGCAATCGCCTAAGCGTAATCAATAATGGGGTGGTGCATAGCGGTCAACAATGGGGCAATGATCATGCTCCTGAAATAGATCCGCTAATGGCGGGCAGCCTTTCGGTGCTAAAAGGATCAGCGGCAATAGAATATATGGGTTCCAGTTTAGGTAGTGTGATTTTGGTGGAACCCAGGGCTATGCCTACCGATCCGCATGTTCATGGCGCCGCTCAGTACTTTTTTGAAAGTAATGGTAGAGGTCAGGTTATAAACGCACAAATAGAGCAAAAAGCCACGGGGCTCAGTTGGCGTTTTGCAGGCAGTTTGAAAAAGAATGGCGATCAAAAAACCGCTACTTATTATTTGCGCAATACGGGCCGCGAGGAAGCCAATGCAGTAGTGCAATTAGAAAAACGTTACGCGAAAAAGTGGCAAAGCAAGCTTTACTATAGTTTAAACTCTAGTAAGTTAGGTCTTTTACGAGGCTCGCAAATTGGTAATTTAAGTGACCTACAATTAGCCTTGGAACAAACAGAGCCTTTTTTTACCGAAGATGATTTTTCCTATCGTATAGAATCGCCCCGTCAGGAAGTGCAGCATCATCTGCTGAAGGCAAGTCAGCTTTTTTCCATGGATAAAAATCGCGGCTTCGAATTAAACTATGCTTGGCAGCTTAATATAAGGCAGGAGTTTGATATTCGACGGGCCGAGCGGGGTGATAGGCCAGCGCTAAGCCTATCGGAAAACAATCATTTTTGGGAGTTAAAATATCATAGTCAAAGTGCGAAAGGCTGGCACTGGCAGAGTGCTTTACAGTATAATTTGCGCGATAACTACAATGTACCCGAAACGGGTATTTTGCCCTTGGTACCCGATTATATTAACCGCGAATGGGGTGCTTATTTTAGGGCTTATAAGCAGTGGTATAAGTGGGCCATTGATTTTGGTGCGCGGGCCGATTATATCCTGCAAAATGTAGCTGCCATAAGCATTACCGCGCCTCGCGAACTGCTGCGTTATCGCAATGAGTTTTTCAATCCAAAAGCTTCCTTGGCTCTTTCCTATGAATTTAGTAAAGACTTAAAAACCAATTTAAACTTGGGCTATTCCCAACGCAATCCAGCGATTAATGAGTTGTATAGTAATGGCCTGCATCAAGGGGTAAGTGGCATCGAAGAGGGTGACCCTAATTTAAGGGAAGAGCAATCTTTTAAGTCGAGCATAGATCTTAGTTATCAGCCTAATGAGCGCTGGAATTTCGAAGTTTTGGCTTTTATTCAGCCAATCAATAATTTCATATATCTACAGCCACAAGATGAGTTAAGGCTTACCATTCGCGGTGCTTTCCCGGTTTTTAAATACGAGCAAAGTAATGCACTTTTAAGAGGCTTAGAGCTACAAACGAATTTCGATCCAAAAGGCCCCCTGCGCGTGGATGCCAATTTTAGCTATTTGCGCGGTGATAATCGGGAGGAGAAGATCCCCCTCGTATTTATGCCTGCTAATCGCATTTTTGCAGCGCTTAATTACGAATTACCTTCTTGGGGAGTTTGGGAAAAACTAGAGTTTCAAGTCTCGAATCGTTTTGTTTTTGAGCAAAAGCATTTATTGGCATCGCAAGATTTTGTGGCGCCGCCACCAAGTTATAATTTAGTGGGGGTAAAGGCATCTGCCGAAAGGCAAATTGCCAATAATCGCTGGCATTTCTTCGTTAAAGCTGATAACCTTTTTAATGTGGCTTACCGCGATTATTTAAACCGGCAACGCTATTTCGCCGACGATTTAGGTATAAATTGTAGTATAGGACTAGGACTGAAATTTTAGCATGAGAGAAGAAGATTTAAAACAGCGATTACGCGCGCGCGATTTGCGAATTACTCCCAATCGCTTGCAGTTACTAACGGCAATAGATCAATTCGTAGGGGCCATTCCGCATACTAAATTACAGGCCGATTTAGCGTCGATGGATCGCGTAACCCTGTATCGAACCATAAACTCTTTATTGGAAGGAGGCTTAATTCATCGCGCATCTGCCAACGAGCAGGAAAGTTATTATGCTTTATGCGAGGACTCTTGCCAGGCCGATGCACACCAGCACCAACACATCCACTTTAAGTGCGATACTTGTGAAAAAATTTATTGTTTACCAATGCGGCAAGATTTGCATTTAAATACAGGGGCTTTTAGAGTAAGGACTTTTGAAATATTGGCGAGTGGACAGTGTGAGGCTTGTGCTTCGCTGGAAAAATAACCTTTAAAAGTTTAAAGGATTTTGTTGTAATAAATTCTGAATGTGTCTTAGCTGATAGGTTTGAGTATTAATATTTTCAATAATACCATCCATTTCTAAGGCCGACTCTTCCATTAATTGGAGCACTCTTTCAGGACTCATATTCTCATCAAATCCCCCTTCACGGTATAATTGTAAGAGCCCTAATAAGCGGGCTAAAGGGGCTCTTAAAACATGAGATTCAGTCCAAGCAATTTCCTTTAAAAGATCGTTTTGCTTTTCGATCGCTTCTAAATACTGTTTGATAAGAGTAATGTCCTCTTTTACGGCTAAGTAGTGCGTTAGTTCACCCCGGCTATTTAAAACGGGAGAGATATGCACTCTTTCCCAATACATTTCTCCGTTTTTACGTTTGTTGTGGAATACACCGCGCCACTCTTTGTTTTGAGTGAGGGAGCCCCACATTTCTTGATAGCTTTTTTGAGGTGTCTTTCCTGATTGCAGTACCCGAGGGTTTTTGCCAAGCAACTCTTCTTTGCTGTACCCGGTAGTTTTTAGTACAGCAGGATTTACGTATTCGATTTCCGCGTTAAGATTGGTAATAACCATGCTTACGGGAGAGTTTTCTACGGCTGTGTTTAAGCGGAAAAGTTGGTCTTCATTTTGACGTACTTGCGAAATGTCGTGCCAGCTAGCAAGGGTTAAATTTTCTTTTTTTGTTCCAATAGTACTCAGGTGAACATCCATCGTAACAGGTTTTCCCTTTGAATCGAGATGCACCCATTCGAAATGGAGTTTTTCACCTTGAGCAACTAACTTTTTATGCTCCAGAATTAGATCCGCAGACTTTAATCCGTTCGGTTGAAATTCAGGTGAAAGCTCTTCAATACTAAGACGTTTTAACTCGTCGATCGTGTATTTTAGCGCTGAGGCTGCGCTTTTATTGCATTCTAAAATACCTTTGATTGGATGAAAAAGTAGTAGGCCTAAGGGAGAGTTTTCAAATAGGCTACGATATTTATTTTCGCTTTCTTGTAAATGCAGAAAAGATTGGTGCAGTTCTGTTTCATCGCTACTGCAGATGATTAAACCATTTAGCCTTTCGTTTTCATCATAGTCGCCGCGCACTTTGTGCGATAAGAGGAGCTTTTGCCCTTCTTTTTCAAAGCCGCTTTGTAGGGCCAAGCTCAGCTTGTCGGAAGGTTTTTTAAGGACTAACTTTTTGATAAACTTCGCAAGGGCGGGTTTCAGTTCCTCTTGTAAGGCGAGCCCTTTTTTGCCCTTTAAAAATTCACTGTGGTCGAGACCTAAAACATCGTTGGTTGAGCTACTTACATATTTTGCTTCTAAATTTAAATCTACCAGCCATACAACGTCGCTAATATTAGAGGCTAGTCGGTCTAAGCGGGCTTTGCTTTCTTTTAACCTTTTGGAAGCAATATTTTGAGCACATAAACTTAACAGTAGTTCAGTTACTCGATTTAACAGATACTTATCATTGTCTTTGAAGCTGCGCCCGTTAATTTTACGATGCAACATGATAAAGGCTACTACCTCTTCTCCCATGATAACGGGGAAATAAAGGAGGCTTTCAATATTATTTTTTGATAATTCAAGCAGGTGAAGGTCTTTCTCTTCGAGAAGAGAAATGCGATCTATTTTGTAGTTATTCTTCTCAAACCAATTGGTTTTTAGGCGTCCTTCAGAGAAAATAAAACTATTTAATATCGCCTCTTTATGGGCAACTAAAGAATCGTTTTTAAACCAAGAGGATATTCCAGGCTTTTCTTTTTGAAGGTTTTGGATATCGATAATAAAGGCGGCATCGGCTTCGCAGTGTTCGCCTACTTTATTTATAATCAATTGCTGCTGAAAGGCAAAGTCAGCTTTGCGGTTTTGGAGCAGTCCATTACTCAGTTTAATTATGAAATCCTCTTCGGCTAAAAAGCGTTGATTTTTGTGGCTTAATTCGATGCGTTCACTTATTTCGGGGAAGAGGGATTGGGAGGCATGGGCCTGTAATACCCCTTTAAAACAAACAGGTACGCAGCTAACCTGTAGCCAAACTCTATCTTTTCGAGCGGGATTGTAAATAGCAATAATCTCCTTTTCTAAAGGGCGATTTTCCATAATACATCTTAGAGCAGGAAGCGCTTCAAAAGGAATGTCTTCTCTTTTTTCGTTCTGAATACGCCAAGAGCTGTCAGAGCTATTAGACCCAATAACAAGCTCACTTCTACGTCCGTAAATTGCTTCTGCTGTGTTATTTGCAAAAAGTATGTCGCCTTTCCGATCTTGCACGGAAGCTCCAAGAGGAAGCTCTTTAAAGAACTTAATTCTGTTAGGAGAAATCGATGAATAGACAGAGGCTGGAAGATTTAAATGAATCTCGTAATCACCATTTTCCAGCGCAATAAGTTCCTCCTCTAGTTCGAAAACATTTTTTCTGTCAAAACTATAGGGCGATGAATTACCGCTGTTTATGTGAGTTTGATAAGCGCTGCAGATTTCTCCACAAAAAAGCTCAAATAATGACATTCCCTTGCGTAAGGGCCAAAAATGCTCGACCAAACTGCTCCATTCTAAAATGGTCAGATCTTGGTCAACACGTATTTTTTGCGAATTTGTCATCTTTACTCAGAACTCCCAAAAATTTTGTTAGGATTTAATGAAACAGCTCTTCGTAAAGTTAAAGATAAAAAGCATTGCCTCATTGCTTTTAGAAGAAATTGAGTGAAAAAGGTTTTTGACTCAAGAGGTTCATTTCCATTAAAAGCGGTGGTAATTCTGCTATTTTATCGCTTAAATAAATGGTCTATTAAATTCTGTTTATAGGGATTATTAGTCTGTTAGTGAAAGAAAATCAGGAGGATATGAGCTTTTATTTTTACCAACGAATTTGCTTAGGAACTTTTTTAATCTACTTTTTATGATTTTTAGAAGCAACCTTTAGTCGTTGTGGGACTCTATAATTTAGTAGCGTGGCCAGCTTATTTCTATTCGTAGCAATGGGAAATTAATCTATTAATTTTATTAAACCAATTGAACATGAAATCATATAAATATTGTTTTATTCTCGTGTTGGCCTCTATGTCATTTGGGCCAGTATATGCTCAAAAAACTGCACAGGCAGAAATCCGCGGCAAGGTGGCCGAGAGGCACAGCGGCGAAATGATTCCCTTCGCCAATTTGGTGTTATTTGCTCAGGGTGATACAATAGCTTTGGCAGGCTCGGTCTCTGATTTTGATGGCCTTTATAGTATTAAAATCGAAGCAAGGGGATATTATAGTTTGCAGTGCACTTTTACAGGTTTTGCCAAAGTAATAGTAGACAGCATCTTGCTAGAACCAGGGAAGATTTACCAACAAAATATCACTCTCGATGAAGAAAGTGAAATGTTGGAAGAAGTGGTAATGCATTTTAAGATGCCTTTAATTTCTCCAAGCAAAACCAGTAAGATTACTACAGCCGAGGATATTCAGTCGATGGCGGTGCGCGATATTAGCTCTGTAGCGATCCAGACTCCTGGTGTAACTCAAGGAGCTAATGGCAACGTCAATATTCGTGGCAGTAGATCAGAGGGGACCGTTTATTTTATTGATGGCGTAAAAATGAAGGGTTCTATTAAGGTGCCGCAAGCTTATGAAAACGGTGAGGTTTTAGAGCGGGAAGAATACGCCGATGTACCCCCCAATCAATTTTTAAGTGCCGAACTAAATCCGCTTTCTACTTTTTCTAGCGATGTAGATGTGGCTTCTTATGCCAATATTAGAAGGTATTTAACAGATGGTTATTTACCCCCAGCTGAAGCCGTGCGGATTGAAGAAATGATAAATTATTTCAGCTATCAAGTACAGGATCTTGAAGGCGATGAAAGTTTTGCAGAAAAGCACCAGTTAGTTACTTGCCCTTGGGAAGAGAAACATCAGCTTTTGCGCATCAGCATTAATACCGAGAAAATTGACCAGGAGAACCTTCCGCCCAGTAATTTGGTCTTTTTAATTGATGTTTCTGGCAGTATGAATAGCGAGGATAAACTGCCGCTACTGCAAAAGTCATTGCGTTTATTGGTAAATAATTTAAGTGCGGAAGATCATGTCTCCATGGTTGTATATGCTTCTAACACAGGAGTGGTTTTAGAGCCTACGCGGGGCAATGAGAAGGAGCAAATTATTCGAGCGATTAATAGTTTAAGAGCGGGTGGTTCAACCGCAGGCGGTGCCGGAATCAAATTGGCCTATAAACTGGCCGAGAAGAATTTTAAGAAGGGTCATAATAACCGTGTAATATTAGCAACCGACGGCGATTTTAATGTGGGTATATCTAGCGAAAGCGCTTTGACCAAACTGATAGAGGAGAAACGAGAAACAGGCGTGTTTTTAAGTGTACTAGGTTTTGGAACTGGCAATTATATGGACGCGAAAATGGAGGCTTTGGCCGATAATGGCAATGGTAATTATGCCTATATCGACAATATTTTGGAAGCTAAAAAAGTATTGGTGGAGGAGATGGGCGCGAATTTACACGTGGTTGCCAAAGACACTAAATTTCAAATTGAGTTTAATCCTGCCGTGGTAGAGGCGTATCGTTTAATTGGTTACGAAAACCGCATTTTGGCGGCAGAGGATTTTAATAATGATGCGAAAGATGCCGGTGATATTGGCGCGGGGCACTACGTAACAGCACTGTATGAAATTGTGCCACGCAGTCTTGCCACACAATCGCCCGTGGATGTAGATGAATTAAAGTACCGCAGTAAAGACGCAGTTAATAGTGCTTTCGCAGATGAGTTAGCTACTTTGAAAATTCGCCACAAAAAACCAGATGGGAATCAATCTAGCCTCGAAGAAAAAGTAATTGCCAATAGACTGGAATCTTTAAACCCCGATTTAAGTTTTATGGCCGCGGTGGCAAGTTTTGGCATGCTTTTGAGAGAATCGGAATTTAGCGGAACAGCAGATTATTCTCAGGTAATTGCTTGGGCCAAAGAGGGTTTAAAAGCTGAAAATATTGACTACCGCAGTGAGTTTATCAATTTGGTAGAATTGGCGCAAGAGCTAAAGAAGGCCAGTTAAAATTGCTTCGCAAGCAGAAGATCGAGGCCGTCCCCCACTAATTGTGATTCGGACGGCCTCGTCTTTATTTATCGGCGGGAAGGTCCTTTAAAGGAGATTCCAAATTTTGCTTGTATTTGTAAATGTTTTCTAAGCCATCATTAGAGTTGATGCTCACATTAAGATCGTTAATTAAACCGTCTTCCAAGCTGTAAATCCAACCGTGAATATGGGGGAATTCCCCTTCTTCCCACTCTTCTTGAATAAAGGAAACCTTAGCTAAATTGCTTACTTGCTCTATAATATTGAGCTCTACATAACGGTCGAAGCGTTTGTTTTCGTCGGCAATGCCATCTAGCTCCGCCTGATTCATTTTGTACACATCTTTAATGTGCATTAACCAGTTGTCTAGAAAACCGTATTTATCATTACTCATGGCTGCTTTTACGCCACCACAGCCATAGTGTCCGCAAACAATAATGTGCTTCACTTTTAAAACTTTAACCGCATAATTTACCACGCTCAACAAATTGGAGTCGGTATGAACCACCATATTGGCAATATTGCGTTGCACGAAAATAGAGCCGGGTAAGGCGTTAGTAATTTCGGTGGCGGGTACGCGACTGTCGGAACAACCAATCCATAAAAACTTTGGATGTTGCTCGGCGGCTAGCTGATGGAAAAACTCGGGATTGTGCCTCAGGGTATTGTTTACCCAGCGTGAATTTCCCGTTAGTAGGTCTTTATACTGATTTGGCATTTAAAAATATTTTAAAGACCACGAAACCCTTTAAGGGCGATGGCGGTCTAGCTTGGTTTTCAAAGAGGCAATTTAAAGAACTTATTTGGGTACCATACCCACTTCGAACAAAAACCTGAGGCGCTATTTAAAATCGACCTCGCCCTAAGGTAAATAGCGATAATGCCCAATAATTTTAAAGTCGAAGAGCATATCCTCCTTTACTTGTCCCGAGCCAATATTGTGCATTATTAAAGGACGAGTTCCCGCACGATTTTTCTCAGCGAGAACAATACCGATGTGTAAGATTCCCCCGCCTAAGTTCCAGCATACAATGTCGCCCGGCTGATAGTCTTCGGTTTTCTCTGAAATTGCTAACGCGGCCTTTTCGCGTTTAAAGAAGCACATCAAATTGGGTACTCGGCGGTGATCAATATTGGAATCCGGGCGTTTCAATCCCCAGTTTTTAGGGTAAGAACCGAAATGGGCTTTCATATCTTCATGCACTAATCGCTGTAGATCTATCCCTAATTTTCGATAGGCGCGAATAATAACATCGGTGCAAACGCCTTTATGAGAGAAGAGTTTTCCGCGGGTAAAACAAGAAGATTTGATGACAGTTACCTCGAAAAAAGCATATGAAGTCTAATTGTAAATCTACCGAAATCATTATTAGTAGGTTTTCCGGCCTCAATTACGAAGAGTTAAAATCAAGATAAAAAGTTTAGCGAGTTGGG
>TARA_R110001592_G_scaffold81050_2_pt1 | contig 24650 bp, 16 predicted proteins | sample TARA_R110001592 | Tara Oceans TARA_R110001592 (sample SAMEA4398387) | marine metagenome | biome: Polar Biome; feature: [SRF] surface water layer (ENVO:00010504); material: water (ENVO:00002006), including particulate matter (ENVO:01000060) such as... | depth 5 m | reverse complement strand
CCCCCCATCCTTCAAGGTAAAGATATTTTAGGGCAAGCTCAGACAGGCACTGGTAAAACAGCAGCCTTTGCACTTCCTATCTTGGCAAACATTGATCCAAAGAATAAACAGACTCAAGTTCTGATACTTGCGCCAACAAGAGAATTAGCAATCCAAGTAGCTGAAGCCTGCCAAAGCTATGCGAAATATATTAAAGATTTTCAAGTGTTACCCATATACGGCGGACAGAGCTATACAAATCAGCTTCGACAACTAAGCCGTGGCGCTCAAATCGTTGTCGGTACGCCAGGCCGTGTCATGGACCATATGCGACGAAAAACACTCAGCCTTGATCATCTTAAAACACTGGTACTTGATGAAGCTGATGAAATGTTACGCATGGGCTTTATTGATGATGTTCAGTGGGTACTGGAACATACACCAAAGACAAGACAGATCGCACTATTTTCTGCCACCATGCCTGATGTCATTAAAAAAGTAGCTGAAAAGCACCTAAATAATCCTGTCCTTATTAAAATAGCCGACAAAACATCTACCGCTAAAACGATTCGTCAACGCTATTTAACAAGTGCAGGCGGTAACAAGCTGGATGCATTAACGCGAATTCTGGAAATTGAAGAATTTGACGGCATCATCGTTTTCGTTAGAACAAAAATTTCAACAGAAGAACTTGCCTCTAAATTAAATGCTCGAGGCTTTTCCAGCGCGGCATTAAATGGCGATATTGCCCAGGCAACACGTGAAAAAACAGTAGCACGTTTAAAATCTGGCGATATTGACATTCTAATTGCAACAGATGTTGCTGCACGCGGACTTGATGTAGAAAGAATTAGCCACGTTATTAACTATGATATTCCTTACGATACGGAAGCCTATGTTCACCGCATTGGCAGAACAGGTCGAGCGGGCCGTTCAGGCGAAGCTATTCTTTTTATTGCACCGCGTGAAAAAAGAATGCTGAGCTCTATCGAGCGCGCAACAGGACAAGCTATCGAGCGCATGTCAATTCCTTCGGCAACTGATATTAACCAGATTCGTGTCGACCAATTTAAAAAGAGTATTTTAGATAGACTGGAAAATAATAATATTTCATTTTTCCAAGATATCATTGAAGAATTAATTACTGACAGCCAAGCCGATCCGATTCGAATTGCGGCCGCTTTAGCGCATATCAGCAATGGTAATCGCCCTTTCTTACTAGACCCAAGAAGCGACCAGAGACTCAATCGAGAAGAAAAAGAAAGAGACAACAGCAAGCCACGTGAACCTCGTGAGAGAAAGGAAAAATCCAGAGCCAGCAAGACACCAAGACCCCTTAAAGATCATCCCGATATCGAGTTAGTACGATATCGGGTAGATGTAGGTTATAAGCATGGCATTAAGCCTGGAAATATAGTGGGCGCTATCGCTAACACTGCTGACCTGGATAGTGATTATATTGGCCAAATTGATATCTTTAATGATTTCAGTACGGTTGACTTACCGGCCGGAATGCCTGAGTCAGTTGTGTCCTTATTACAAGGTGCTCAAGTAGCCAATCGCCCACTAAGCCTTCGCCCAGTATCTGATAAAGATATCGAGAACTCAGCTTCAGACTCAGCGCCAGGTGGAAGAAATAAGCGAGGCGGTGGAAGAGACAGTAATCGAGGAGATAAAAGAGACGCTAGACCAAGAGACAGAAGCCCTAAAGACAGGCCAGCTAAGGGAAAATCCTTTAAAGCAAAAGAAGGTGATACCAAAAAGCCGTCTGCTGCCAGAAAACGTAGCCCCAAGACTTAACTATAAAAGCCCTGAATTTCCAGGGCTTTTTTATGCTTCAATATCAGGACAAACCGATACTTACTTACTATTATCTATTATATATTGAATAGTTTCTTTCATTTCTTCGTCAGAGCAAGAAGCACAAGCTCCACGAGGAGGCATGGCATTTATACCTGCGATTGCACTAGCAGTTAACGTATCAATGCCTTTTTCTGCTCTAGCAACCCAATCCGAAGTTCCAAATTTAGGCGCACCTAAAGCACCTGAACCGTGACATGCAGCACAAGAATTTTTATAGATATCCGCCGGGGCTGTCGGACCTGAAGCTACTACGGCAGAAGCAGCACCACACTCATCACCTTCAATACAGACATTACCAACCGGTTTTAATCTTTCAGCAATAGATGCATCATCCATCGCGGCGTTAACAGAAAAAACAATTGCCATACCGAAAATTGCAGACATTAAAATCTTCACAGTTTTGCTCACTTCTCACCTCATTATTAATTCAGTTTTTATTTGACCTGGCTGCATTATAGGGCATAACGAATAGTTCTCAAACAATAACCATCTTTCATAAAAAAAAGACGCTTAAGCCCCACAAATGAAACTGAACTTTTAAGCCTATAAATCAATAATTTTAATAATTTTTCAACATAAAAAACAAATATAGTTTTTTAAAAAAACTATGAATTAACTTTGTTGATTCCAAATTCCTTGACTACAATGAATGTGAGTTTGGAACTATTTGTCGGTCGGTCTTTGAAGAATTAAAGCAAAGTAAGCCATTAAAAAGAAATTCAAACAGTACTCTGAATACATACTAATTACTTAGCCGTATTCATTAAAAGATAAATTAAAGGAAAAAGGTTAGACAATGTCAGAAAAACTTCAAGGAACCGTCAAGTGGTTCAACGAATCAAAAGGCTTTGGTTTTATTCAACGCGAAAATGGTCCAGATTTATTCGTTCACTTTAGTAATATTCAAGGTGACGGTTTTAAAACTCTGGCAGAAGGCCAAGCAGTTACTTTCACAGAAGGTTCTGGCCAGAAAGGCCCACAAGCTGAAAACGTAAACCCAGCTTAAGAATTTCCTACCCCATTCAAATATTTTGAGTGGGGTATCTTCCTTTCCCGAAACACATCTCAAATTTAAAATAGTTACTTTATCCTTAAAATAGTTGCTTTGTCCTTAAAATAGTTGCTTTGTCACTACTTTAACCATCGAATGACTTTCTTGATTAAGCTATTTGTTTTATAAACAGCACGATTAAAACGTACACGCATTTTTTGTAGCAATGAATAATCAATAATTCGACGTTGATATAAATGTAAACTAACAGGTCCCCATACTTCCCACCATTTAATTGGGTTCATGCCTTTTCCAGTTTTGCCTGTTTCTTTATTTAGCAGCAATACATTTAACTTAACTCGCTTAGATTTAGGGTGAACAAGTGATAAGCCTTCATCTTTGAAGCCCATTTGCTTATATCTATTAATGTTTTCTTCTGCACTTGCCACCATGACATATTGTTTACCCGCAGATAAACCTTCACGATACATGGTTTCAAAAACCCCATGCAATACATCGGTATCTTGATAGTACTTTTCAATACAAATAGCGGTAATTTCCATTAACTCTTCATATCGGGGCAGCTTAGAGAATTGGCTTTTTGGGAGTAATTGATCCAGTTCAAAAGGTTTTTCACCTTGCTCACCAAAAACCAGCAAAGCACTTCCAATCACCCGCTCATTATGAAATACAATTAAAATTCGACCGTAAGCATCTTGCTGCATGGCAAATTTAGCAATAGGGTCATCTTTTGCACAAAATCCTTGGCTCGCATACGACTTTCTTCTTAATTTTAAAACAGCCTCATATTCTGCCTGAGTTTCGACAAAACGATATTGAACCAACGCTTGAATATGTTGAGCATTCAGACCTGCCCTACTGATGTCTCTGGGTGTTTTTTGTGCAAAGTGAAAGCAATGCTGAGAAAGTTCATCTTCTGCCTGAAAAGCCAAGCTTGGTGTTTCAATAAAACAGCGTATTTTATTCATGTCTGTTAGTGAAACATTGGAAACTCTTCCGACAACAGACTGCAAGCCTGCAATAGATGCCAAGCTATACTTAACGTCCATGCCTTCAAATAAGGTAAATTCAGTTTGAATACCGGTCGCATAAAAGCCATTTCGGGATAAGCTTTCCACTTCAAAATAACTATTTTGCTTGTATACAAACGGATGAACAATTTGTCCTTTCAAACTTTGTTCTGCATTCAAATGAACGGGATGATAATTCGCATGTTTGCTGCTTTGTTCATGCTCAATCACAGCAGATATCTTTACTTTATCTTGCTTGGTCTTTTGTTTATCTATCACCACACCTTTTATTAGATAGTGCTGATAGATTAAAGGACTAACCGATACCTGAACTCGGCCGCCGACACTCAGATGCTCTGCGTCTTTTTCTTTTAATGATATTGCAAAACCTAAGCTGGAAAAGTCAGTGAGTTCTGCACAAAAAGTCGAACCCTCCAGCGTAATATAGGCTTGAAATCCATGCTTACCAAAGAGCGCCTGCCTGGCTACTCTTCGATCTTCACGGTGAATAAATTGGGTTTTGTATTCCATAAGTAAGAATAAACTCTTAAGTCAACTGCTTTAGTTTTATTGTTATAAGGACTGGATGTATTTTGTACAATTTCACTTACAATAACAACTCCCTGATATCCCCCATTACTTTCGCTAGCAATGTTGTAAAGCGAGCGCCATCTGCACCGTTAACTGCACGATGATCGTAAGATAAGGAAAGAGGCAAGATTAAACGGGCTTCAAAATTATTTTGCCCTGTATAAACGGGCTTCATTTGAGCTTTAGAAACACCCAAAATAGCCACTTCCGGGGTATTAATAATCGGCGTAAAAGCTGTTCCACCAAGAGCCCCCAAGCTTGATATGGTAAAACACCCACCTTGCATCTCAGCCGGTTTTAATTTTTTGTCTCGCGCTTTATTAGCCAGCTCCTGACATTCCGCTGCGAGCGCCCAAATGCTTTTTTTATCGACATCTCTGACGACAGGTACGAACAAACCATGAGGCGTGTCTACTGCAAATCCAATATGGATAAAATGTTTCTGAATTATCTGTTGTTGTGCCAGATCTAAAGCAACATTAAATTGAGGTAGCGCCTTAAGTGCATAGGCGCATGCTTTTAACAAAAATGCAATCGGTGTCAGCTTGATACTTCTGGCTTCTGCGGCTGACTTTTGAGCTTTCCGGAAGCTTTCCATCTCGGTAATATCAACTTCATCAAACTGGGTAACATGCGGCACGGTCGAGCTTCGCTGCATGTTTTCAGCTGTCTTTAAATGAACTTTAGACATACTCGACACACTCACTTCACCAAACTGTTTGAAATCTGGTAATGGTGCAATGCTTGGCCCAATGTAGCCTGAAGAAACAACGCCACTTTGGGCACGCTGAACCTGTGCTTTGATATATCCACTGACATCCTCAACAAGGATACGCTCTCTTGGTCCGCTAGGTTTAACCTTACTTAAATCAACGCCATGCTCCCTGGCAAACTTCCTGACTGAAGGCCCTGCATGAATAGAGACGGCTGAAAAAGCAGTTTCTTGAGAACTCGTTTGTTCGGATGATACACGCTCTGTTGTTTCTTTCTTGGGCGAAAGCATAGCTGAATCAGGTGCTGCATGAGTTTCTTTGGTATCTTCAGAGCGTACACCCTCAGCCTTAGTCTCAGCCTTATTCTCGGCATGACTAGCGCTGTTATTCATTGAAGGGTTTTCTTCTGGCTCAGACCCAGGCTCCGGCTCAAGCTTTTCTTTACTTTCTGACAAATTTGTTTCAGAAAGCACTAACTTAATTAAGACATCACCCTCTTTAACCTTATCACCCACAGAGACTTGCACACTTTCGACTTTACCAGATTTAGGCGATGGCACCTCAACTGTTGCCTTATCAGATTCAAGGACAACAATCGTTTGCTCATGCTCTATCTCATCACCCACTGACACCGAGATTTCGATTACTTCCATCTCGCCATCACTGCCCGTTGCTGGAACTAAAACATCTTCAGAATTCATCTAGCTCTCCTGTCTCAACGTTGCATCGCGCTTAAGCAATTTCGGTCAATATTATATGTTCTCATGGCATCAATGACTTGCTTGGAATCAATCGCACCCGCCAAACTAAGTGCATTCAAAGCAGCAATCACAACATAATAACGATCTACTTCGAAGAACTGTCGAAGCTTTTCCCGGGTATCACTTCGCCCAAAACCATCCGTTCCTAGAACGGTATAATGACCAGGTACATAGGCTCTAATTTGCTCGGTATATAGACGAATATAATCAGATGAGGCGACAACTGGCCCTTTCTCGCTATCCAAGCAGGCGCTCACAAAAGCCGTTTTCGCTTTTTTCTCAGGATTTAACATATTCCATCGAAGACATTTTTGACCATCACGTGCCAGCTCATTAAAACTGGTGACACTCCAGATATCGCTGGTAATGGCAAAGTCAGCTTTCAATAGCTGAGCCGCAGCCCTCACTTCATTCAGAATCGCGCCACTACCCAATAGCTGAACTGATAGTTTTTTGCCCTTAGCCTTTTTTGCTTCAACAGTTTCAAATAAATACATACCCTTTAATATGCCTTGCTCTGAATCTTTTATGAGCGCAGGCTGTTGGTACTGTTCATTCATAATGGTCAGGTAATAATAAACATCTTCATTTTCCTGATACATTCGCCTCATACCATCCTGAATAATCACCGCCAACTCACAGGCATATGCCGGGTCATAAGCAATACAGTTTGGAATCGTACTGGCCAATACGTGGCTATGCCCATCCTGATGCTGTAAACCCTCTCCATTTAGCGTTGTTCTTCCACTGGTCCCACCTACCAAGAAGCCTCGTGAACGCATATCTCCAGCCGCCCACGCCAGGTCCCCTATACGTTGGTAACCAAACATTGAATAAAATATATAAAATGGAATAAGCGGAAAATCATGAGTGCTATAAGACGTTGCGCAAGCCATCCAGGCCGCCATAGCACCCGCTTCGTTAATACCTTCCTCAAGAATCTGACCAGCTTGATCTTCTCGGTAATACATTACCTGTTCACGATCATTTGGCACATATTTTTGTCCCTCTGAGGTATAGATACCCAATTGGCGGAACATGCCTTCCATACCAAAGGTTCTGGCTTCATCGGGAACGATGGGGACGATTCGTTTGCCGACTCGTTTATCTTTTGTCAGCGCAGAGAGAATTCTGACAAAAGCCATGGTCGTGGATATTTCTCGCTCTCCGCTGCCTTCTAATTGAGCAGAAAACAAACTTAATTCAGGAACCACTAAGGGTTGGCTTTGCTGACGCCGCTTAGGATAAAAACCGCCTAGTGCTTCACGGCGTTTTTTCATATACATCACTTCAGGGCTATCGGCCGGTGGACGATAAAAGGGAACCTTTTCAATATCATCGTTACTCACCGGAACACCGAATCGATCTCTAAACGCTTTTAAACTTTCTGCATCCAATTTTTTTAGCGAGTGCGTGGTATTTGTTGCTTCACCCGCCTTACCAAAGCCATAGCCTTTAATCGTATGCGCCAATATAACCGTTGGCTGGCCTTTATGATTAGCAGCCTGATGATAAGCCGCATAAACTTTGTAAGGATCATGACCGCCACGATTCAACTGATCTATATCTTCATCCGTTAAACCGTCAGCTATTTTTGCAAGCTCTGGATACAAGCCAAAAAAGTGTTTTCGGGTGTAAGCAGCACCATTCGCTTTAAAGTTCTGCATTTCACCATCAACCACTTCATCCATGGCCTTTTGCATAAAACCATCTTTATCTTTTTTGAATAAAGGATCCCACATTCGACCCCAGACAACTTTGATAACATTCCAGCCTGCTCCGCGGAACACGCCTTCTAATTCTTGAATAATCTTACCGTTACCTCTTACAGGCCCATCTAGGCGCTGCAAGTTGCAATTAACCACAAAAATTAAATTATCTAACTTTTCTCTACCCGCTAACGCGATCGACCCTAAGGTTTCAGGCTCATCTGTTTCACCGTCACCGACAAAACACCATACCTTTCGATCACGCGTCTCGCTTAAGTCACGGCTTTGTAAATACTTCATGACATGGGCTTGGTAGATGGCCTGCAAAGGCCCTAAGCCCATAGATACTGTCGGAAATTGCCAATAGTCAGGCATCAACCAAGGATGTGGGTAAGAAGGCAAACCACCCCCATCGACTTCACTTCGGAATCGATCCATTTGATCTTCAGTTAAACGGCCTTCCAAAAAAGACCGCGCATAGACGCCAGGGGAAGTGTGCCCTTGAATGTAAATAAGATCAGCTTCTCTTTGGGCATCACCACCGTGGAAGAAATGATTGAAACCCACATCATAGAGCGTTGCACTGGAAGAAAATGATGATATATGTCCACCTAGCTCACCGGGCCTTTTATTCGCTCTTAATACCATCGCCATGGCATTCCAACGAATTAAAGAACGAATTCGCCTCTCCATAAATAGATCACCAGGCATACGTGCTTCTTGATCGGGAGGTATGGTATTACAGTAAGGCGTTGTAACAGAATAAGGCAATTCAGTACCAAGTTTACGTGCCTTTTCAGACAACTTTGCTAACAAGAACCTGGCTCGATCTGAACCTTCATTTTTAATGACTGACTCGATTGCCTCTAACCATTCACTTGTTTCAATTGGATCAGAATCATCCAACATAGAACGCTCCTTTAGATCTATTTTGTATTTATAATCATAAAAGTTTAGACCCTGTGTACAATTACGGTAGGTAAATAGGGGTTTTCTTTTTTATATATTCAAATAAACCCTAAACCTGAATGTTATTTATCTTTAATCAATGCAAGAACTGTACAATTTAAGTACAATATCGACATTATTAACAGGCGTACCAGAGTATTTTTATGTCATTCAACTTCCGTCAAAATGCCCAAGACTCTACTGTCGTTAAAATGACTAGCGTACTTATATTTATTCTATTTTCATTACAAGCTCTTGCCGTACAGCCTATGAGCGAGTCTGACTTAGAAGTGGTCTCAGCGACAAGCGGTTCCAATATCTTAAATATTTTTGGTGCAAGTCAAGCGGGTCTAAAAATTGTTGACTCTGATACAAAGAACATTGAAATTTCATCAACAAAACTCGCATCAGAAAGCTTTAACGAAGGTGAAGCAACAAAGCCTGCTGCCTTAAAAGCGCTTCGTTTAATTGAAGATGATATCTTTCAAACACCAAATATTATCAATGACGCTATGATTTCTAAAGATACTCAAACGACAGTATTAAAAATAAACGAACAAACGAAAGGTAGCGCCTCAGCATTTACGACAAGTAGTGAAATCAATTATAAAACGAGCAATGTCCAGCATGACATGCGAGAGATCGAAAATGGTGGTGTAGCCATATCGAGAGATTTGCAGATAGACTCATTAAAAATTGAAAACCTGCGGGGAGCTAATTTAGATGAAAGCCGTTCTGCTGGTAGCATCTACCTGTCTGATTGGCGATCTCAAGGTGATACCCGAATTATCACTTCTGAATAAATAGACCTTCTATCACCAGCTCAATACCATCTTCTTCAATAAATCGATTTGGCTCTCGATTGAGATCAACTTTCTGGTTAATGGCGACAGCATGCTGCTAACCAGAGCATTAGAAAATGCCTTAATGAATGCAACCAAATACAACCCTGAAAACAAAAAACAGACCTGATAGTCTGTTTTTTAAGCGTGTTAGAACCTAGAACTTAACGCGTTCCGTACACTACCATAGTTTTACCTTTCACTTGCACAAGGCCTTGTTCTTCAAGCGTCTTAAGGACTCGACCAACCATTTCTCGAGAGCAACCCACTATTCGACCAATTTCCTGACGGGTTATCTTGATCTGCATGCCATCCGGGTGAGTCATTGCATCAGGCTCTTTACATAAATCGAGCAAAGTTCGGGCAACACGACCGGTGACATCTAAAAATGCCAAATCACCGACTTTACGCGTTGTCTGGCGAAGTCGACTCGCCATTTGCTCGCCAATAAAATATAAAATCTTTGAATCTTGCGATGATATTTCTCTAAACTTGGTATAACTTATTTCTGCGACTTCACATTCTGATTTTGCTTTTACCCAAGCACTTCGAGAATCCATGTTATCAAAGAGGCCCATTTCACCAAAAAAATCACCGGTGTTTAAATATGCCATGATCATTTCTCGACCGTCATCATCTTCGATAATGACGGTGACAGATCCCTTCACGATATAGAATAAAGAGTCACTCTTATCACCTGCATAGATTATCGTACTTTTGCTTGGGTATTTACGTCGATGACATTGCGATAGAAAGTAATCAAGGTGTTTCGTTTTACTTTCTACCGGTTTTAATATACTGGACATGCTGGTTACCTTCTTATTTGCTTACTTGTCGTAAAGCGTTACTTCCTGTAGTCAGTCATTGAAAATAACTTTATTCAAGAGCTCTTCAAAAACTAGACAGTAGCGTACTATATTTTAAAACAAGCACAAAACATTAAAAACAAGAATAAGATTTATCAGCTGATTACTTTTCAGTAAGTTCGCCTACTTTACCTTCTTTATAGACACCTTTCGTGCAAGGATATTCTGCATTAATTATTAGACTAGCAGACATTCAAAAACAGGTATCTAAAACTAACTATTTGATCTGTTTAGAGTATAGCCCAAAAAATATAATCTACTGGATTATTAAATATGTATTTATGTTAATCTGCATTTTTCGTTCGTGGGCAGCATCTTACTATAGGACATTATGCGTTATGAAAGTCACAATTAATTGGGGCGGTGAAGCTAAATTTTCAGGTATATCTGGGTCGGGTCATACCCTCATTATGGACGGCCCTCCAGATCACGGTGGTCAAAACCAAGGACCTCGCCCAATGGAAATGCTGTTATTAGGTTTGGGGGGATGCACATCATTTGATGTCATGAGCATTTTAAAAAAATCTCGCCAAGACGTTACTGATTGTCGTGCAGAAATTGATGCTGAACGCGCCGAAGAAATACCTAGCGTCTTTACCCATATCCGTATTCATTTTGTGGTGACGGGTAACAAATTAAAAAAGAATTTAGTTGAGCGTGCTGTTTCTCTATCTGCTGAAAAATACTGTTCTGCATCGATCATGTTAGAAAAAGCCGGCGTCCATATAGAGCACAGCTTTGAAATTAAGGCAGCTTGACACGTCCATCAACAATCACATTTCTTTACTTCTGCAATAGTGGAGCCTTGAACAAAGTCAACTTTCAAGTGCTTCATTTTTTGTAGGCAAACGGCACTATCTACTTCGGTCGCTAATACCTTCTTGCCCATATAGTGGGCTATTTCAACAATTGAATCAGCCGCTATATCATCAGTCTCTTCCTCTTGATTCAGTGCCGAAATAAACACATCATCTATTTTAATCATATCGATGGGGAGAGCTTTTAAATATGAGAAAGGCGAACGATCCGAGCCAAAATGATCAAGGCAAAAGCTGTAGCCTATATCTTTAAGTCGATTCATTCGCATTGCAGCAAACTCAACGTCTTCTATTTGAAAGCAATCATACACATCAAAAAAAATTTGAGGGGCTTTTAATTCTCCTGAATGCCCAAGTGAAACAAGACTCTCAATTAAGTCATCATTATTAAAAGCAAGCCCACTCAATGAAACTCTTATCTTTTGATAGTCATCGAATAACTGAGATTCAAGTTTTTGCAATTGTATTAATTTCTGAACCCACCATTCATCTAACTGCATTGCACACGTTTCACTGTGAGGGATATAGGTTTTATCATCTCCTTGAATAGCGCAAAGCAAATTAATATGCACTGCAGGCTTTAATAATGATTTGGCAGCGACATTTTCATTTTGAATTTTTGCTTGGATAATTTCGGCAACACTTTGACCCCAAATATCTAACTTTAAACTTGCAAACTCTGTTGCATCAAGTTCGGTATTTGCAGCTTCGTCAATTATGATTACCTCTTGAGATACTTCCCCGGTATTTTCTTCTTGAGCTGGCTTTTCTTCTTGGCCTTCATGTAAATTATCATTTGATTCCAAAGAAGCATTAATGGCGTTGCTTGCATGAAGAATCATGGCTTCAGGGTTATTAAACCCTAAATGAGCTCGACTTTCTCCGAGTGTCACCATCCAACCTTTGTCTATATTCTCGGGCATTTGGCACAAATCAATTAAAGCAGCCTGGCTTTCTGACCTATAGCTAAGGTGATCATTCACAACATTAAAAATAACAAAGTCTGTTTCACTTACTCGGCCTAAAACTGCCTCATTTTTTGACAAGTCTTCTAATGTTTTCACCACCTGATTTGCAAACAAATCGGGTAGTTTAATCTCTTTATCGCTTCCGTCTCTAAAGTGAATATATAACAAACTGCAAGCTGAGGTGCGCTTGCCTTGTTTCATAAGCACTCTGACTTGGCGACAAAATTCAGACTTATTCATTAAACCTGTTCGGGTATCATGACTGGATTCATAGGCAAGCTTGTCATACACGTCCCTCACCATATCGTCTAATCCTTGATTTACTATTGGCAACTCGTAATTCACATCAATCTTAATTTTGCCCGCTTTAAAATAGTTCGCCAACTTGAATAAACCCAGCTCAACAACCTTCATACCCTGATGGTTTACAAATACAAATTTACTATAGCCTTTTGCTAACCAAACCAAACGCATATAACTTGTTTCATTAGCTTGTTTATTAAATTTCATCCAGCTGCCAAGCGGTATAGCTTTGATTTTGATTATCCAGTTTTTTAATTCTTGTGACTTATGGATATTACGATTCTCTAAGTCATCTTCTGACTCTGGAACTTTAAGCTGTTGCGCCTTCTCACTTAAATGAAGGCCTTTCGGAGCATTTAGGATAAAGGCTTTTAGCGCATCCCGGACGCTTAGCGAAGCCTCATTATTACCTGATACAAGTTTTAATCCTTCCTGAATTTTTGGCAAGATCACTTTGATGTCCATTGGCATACGAGGGTCATCGCCATAGGCGATAAGGCGATCAATTACGGATAAGGCTTCATGCCATTGCTCACTCTGCTCGCCATATTTAATGTGAGTCAAATGTAAGTATTCTTTCCAGCCTTCATTGATTAAAGTCACTAAGGCTGATGGTACAAATTTATGCGCAATACGCTTATTGATCGAATTCGCTACGGCTAGATTCGCATCTTCAACTTTATAGGTGCCTTCTGCAGCTGCCGCAACTCTTTCGACATTTTTAACATAGAGATTATTTTGGCGACCTATGATTTGATCCAGTTCAGCCAGAACCGTATCAAAAATACCTGTATCATTTTCAAATTCCTGAATAATTTTCTGTACCATTTGTGAGACTTTTTCACGACTTGCAGGGTTTAACGTTGAACCCTTGGCACCTAACTGAGCAATTCGGTTCATAACGGCTCTGACGGAACTCTGTTGGTCTTCAAAGAAACGATCATCTTTTAATAAAACCTTTAATACCGGCACTTCAAGCTTCAACAAGTATTGCTTTGCTTCAGAACTGATTCGGGGGTTATTGCGCATACTCAGAAAGAATCTATCGACAATATCGATCGCGGCTTTTTTATTGTCATCAATTGCTTTTTCTTCACCGGATTGGAGAAGGTTACCCCGTACCCGCTCCATCAAACTCTTTGGCGGGCTGTCTATGTCTAATGAAGCACTACTTGCTTGCATGACTGATAAACCCTGATCAAACTCATCAGCACTATATGAGGCATCTAATTGAATCGATTCATCTTGCGAACTTTCATCCCTTAGGGAACCTAACAAATTACTTATATTTTTTAATGCTGATTGTGCTACTTGTTGGTTTTCAGAAAAGTGATTAGATGAAGCCGAAGACTGCATGGGTGATGAAAAGGGTGGAAGCGTAAAAGCTCGCGAAGCGTCTTGAGCAGAAAACTCAGCACCAACAGAGCTAAGGCTACTTTGAGAAACAGGGCTTGGTGAAGACGAATTTCGAGGCAAGCCTGAAACTGCTCCAGATCGTCCTGATGATTCTTTAGAATCCTCAAGCTTTGATCTTACGTCTTTAGCTTTATGTATGGCTTTTTTTGCACTAAGGCTTAACTTAGGTAAGATATGATGGCGAATTAATATCGCATTCAAACCTTCATACAAGCCTTTCAATAACAGCATTACTTTATGTTCAAAGACGTGAAAGATTAATTTCTCAGTAGCGCTATCGACCATAAGTGACTGCACAACAGTTTGAAATGCATTGACCAAAAGAGCAGGTCCAAAAACACTCTGATGGTGTCTTTTATCCCCCACCCCTAATGCATCTAAACGTAATTTTAATGGCAAAAGTAGATACTGATAATCTGCTTCACAGCGCATCATTAGTCTACGAGATACTAACCAGTCTTCGAATTCGTTTTTATCGATGATTGATAATCGATCACTCATAGCCTTACGTTTTTCTAAGTGTAAATTGAAGGCGGCGACAGGGTCTTTGATTGCATTCATAACACTATTTTGCAGGACTGCTTGGCGTTGTTTTATGTTTTCCGCCAAGGCCATCAGAGAATTTGCAGACTGATCACTACTCGATTTTACAGCTTCCGCTCTCAACTCTTCTTCTAATACTGTCCAAAAATCACCCAGCAATGCCCCAAAGGACTTATCAATAAAATGGATGCATTCATCTAATATTGTTTTGACTGGAAGACTATGGTCTTTGGGTAAACCGGTATTTACGGATGAATTTATTAAGGATTGCACGGCTTGATCATAACGCTTGATAAAATGCAGACCGCATGAATCTTTCACATGATGAACAATTTCAGCCTCGATAGAATAAATCTTGCCTTTTTCTCCCGCAAAGCTCAGTTCTATCCTAATATGTTCATCATCGACTTCTGGCAAATCTAACCGTCTATTTGCAGATTCAGAGATAAATTTTATAAACATGCCATCTAAGCAAAAGTCAGCAATAATACAATTAAGTATTAAATCTTCATTTACCTTGATGACGGCTTCATGATGCACGGGCCTTCTAAGACTAGATCTTCGCTCATCGTGTTTATTCATATAGGTCTGCGAAACTGAGTTCGTCCTTATAGCTTATGTTACTGAATCTTCTTCATCAGTACTTTGGCATTACGAGAGGTATTATAATTTTTATCTCCAGGTAAAGTGCTTGGTAATACGGGCCCAAAACCACGTTCTTTAAACCACTGTTCCGTTTTTGTCGTCAAAACAAATAATTTTGAAAAGTTCTGGGACAAGGCTCTTTGGGTAACCGCTTCTAATAGACGATCCCCTCTGCCCACCTTTCGATAATCAGGATCAACTGCAAAACATGATAATTCACCGGCATTATCTTTCGGAAAAGGATATAAACCGACACAAGCAATAATTGCGTTATCACGCACTTCTACCAAAAAATAATCAAGTTCTGTTTCTAATAACTCTCTTGACCTTCTTACCAGAAAACCCTGCTCTTCCAATGGACGAATTAAACTCAAAATACCATTGGTATCTTCTAGCTTCGCAGGTCGAATTTGATCAAACTCATCAACACTAACCATGGTGCCATGACCATCGCGTGTAAATAATTCTTCTAACAAAGCACCATCGTGGGTATAACTTAATAAATGAACCCTTCTTACACCCAGCTGACAAGCATGCGCTGCCGCAAGCAATTGATTAATTTGTGCTTGCTCAAGCTTAGGCTGCTTTTGTGTATTTTCGGGTCTATTTTCAGAATCGCCTAATGCATCAACGAAATGCAGAGCTTGCTTTACCGTTAATTGTTGTAAAAGATCACCCTGCTCATTTTTTATGCCACTCTCGCTGCCAAAAAAGATAAGCTTATCTGCATTCAAGCGTATAGCCATTTCAGCTGCCAAGACTTCATAACTTAAATTAAAAGTATCCCCTGTCATGGAGTAACCGGTTGCAGGAACCAATATCACCGACTGATTTTGCAAATGCTGTTGAATCGATGCCACATCAATTTTTCTTACCTGACCAGTAAGGCCTAGATCGACGCCTTCACTTATGCCATGGGGTTTTGCCATGACAAAGTTACCACTGACCACATTGATCTTAGCCCCTTGCATGGGAGAGTTAATGACTCCCATGGAAAGCTTGGCTTCAAGTTCAGAGCGTAAACGCCCATAGGCAGATAAGACATAGGGCATCATTTCTTCACTGGTAATTCTTAGTAACTGATGATGACTAAGGTGTAGACGTGTCTCAATGTTATTTTGTTTTAGGGTGCTATCAATTTGAGGCCTTGCCCCAAATACGATAACCAAGCGAATACCTAAACTGTTTAGAAGGGTAATATCATGAATAATATTTTCTAAATTAGTATGCGCTAAAGCTTCGCCACTCAAGGCAAGAACCATCACTTGATTTCGTTGTGCATTAATATAGGGCGAAGCATGTCGAAACCAGGCAACCCATTCTTTAATATCATTCATGATGTAAGCACATTTGATTAAGCCTCTGTCTCACTACTGTTCCTTTCAATAAAATCAAATAATTTATACTCATTGCTCTTGGTTAATCCAGACTTCAAAGGTCTGAATTTCATTTAGCATGAGAGGATAATGAACCACACCTCCCGCTAAGTTCTGCGTCAGTTCCAAATTATATTCGGTCACTGAACTTAGCAAACCTTCATATTCCTTACCATCCAGCATTTTAACTCTAATTTTACGGCCAATATGTTGATTAATAAAAGCCTTTTCAATTTGCTGATAAGCAGCTTGATACTTTATGTCTTCAGTATCAGGCAAAATCTCAACAACTTCTTGTTTTTCCGGAGGGAATAGTATTGAGCCGTCGACATAGAGTTCCGGACGCATTACTTTTTGGCCATTAAGTTTAAAGTCCATATCAAAATACTGGATGACATCTTTATTCACCAGATCCATCAGATTAGTCAACAGAAAACCAGCCTCTTTTTTAGCCTCAACGGACAAGGAACCTCCCTGCATTAAATATGTCCCATAGAGCTCCATGAAATTATCACTCACTAACAAGCCCTGAGCATACATAGCATTTTTCCAGGCTATCGCCGCATTCGCACTAAAAGTACTTCTTTTATCTGCACCCTCTTTATTACATAAAATATTTAAGCGACGAAAAAAACCAGCATCTTGATGCTCTACTTTCAAAGCCATTATTGTCAGATCCTGAACATTCTTTTGCTTCAACAATGTCTCAATTGACCCTCTGGGCGACTCTGACAGCAAGTTGATTCTTCCCATTTCATTTTGGTCAAGTGTGATAGACAGTAAGTCATTGCCTTGTTTAGATTCATCTATATCGACAGATAAAGAGAATTCCCAGTTATTGATGCCCATATTTTGATAATCAATAGGACTAAGTTGATGAATAGCACCACAACCATAGATATCAAATGGAAAAAACCACAATGGGCTTACTTCTTGAGACAATAACTCTTTAAGGCTTTTCCCTTTTAACTCAGTTTGTATATGGGGAATAGATACACTTTTTAATTGATTTAATGAGCCTTTTTGAAGTTTTGGCAGACTCGTCATTAAAGAATAATAATCAGCATACTGGAAGGTAATTTCTTCTATATCAAAGGTCCTTTTCATCACATAAGGCGTTAACTCAATGCCTTCGATTGCAATGCTTCCATCCATCGTTGATGAAATCCATTTATATGTTAATAAGAAATCATTTCTATATTGCTCTTTAATATCTGTGAGAACCTGAAAAACTGTAAAAGCAATAAATGCCTTTGATAAGATAAAGAGCAATAAACCAAAGAGAAACATTCTAAATAGTTTTTTCATCATTTAATTAAATTACCTGGGTACAAACAAATAGACAAATAGCGAATGTTTTAATACTTGGTGAAATAATATCCTTATTTCACCAAGTAACTATAGCAAATAATCAACTAACTACTTTAACTTAAATAATTACCGTCTAAGCTAATAGTAAGTTAAGTTAATTCACATGCGACACCTCAAACATGAAACATTCTGACAATATTTCACAAGCTATTTTACTGTTGAAACAAACCTTACCTGAAATGAATAAGCGCAATATTGCTTCAACACCAAGTAATTATGCAATTTGGTATGAATTTGTCACGGGTGAAAATAAGCCATTAGTGTCTGCAATTAAAGAGCTTGATGAAAAAAAAACGCTTTATACGACAGAAGTACTTCAAGCACTTTATAATCAATATATTTCTGATGCACATGAAGCCGCTGTGAACCAATTAAGCGAAAGTGTCAGGGAAATAATCCATGACTTTTTAGAAAAGATAAGTAAAGAGGACCAAGGTTTATGCAATTACTCACAGACTTTGGCATCGTTCTCTTCTCAGATGCAAAACGTCAAGCATATAGATGATATTAAAGAATTAGTTCTCCATTTAATGAGTGAAACAAAAAAACGGGAAGAAGCCACTCAAAGCATGCAGACATCTCTAGAAAGCATGACTCTGGAAATGAAAAAGCTTCGAACAGAGGTTGCAAAAATAAATTCTGAAGCAACCACTGACTCTCTTACCAAAATCAATAATAGAAGAGCATTTGATCTTGAAATAGAAAGCTTCATGACAATAAGTAAAGAAGACTCGCAGTCTCTTTGCTTAGTCATGGTCAATATCGATCACTTCAAAGCGTTCAATGAGAAATTTGGACACAGCATCGGAGACAAGGTGCTTCGTTTTGTTGCTTCGTTAATAAAGAATAATATTAAAGGCTGTGACTCAGTCTCGCGCTATGGCGGAGAACAGTTTGCTATTTTATTACCGGAAACAAATTTACAAGGCGCCCTGATTGTTGCGGAAAACATCAGAGATAAATTAGCCAAACAGACCTTATCTGATAGTGCAGCAAAAATTGAGCTAGGCACTATAACCGCTTCCTTAGGTGTAAGCTCATATGACTATGGCGACAGCTCAGAAGAATTTATTCGAAAGGCTGACATGGCCTTAAGTGATGCAAAAAAATCAGGAAGAAACAAAGTCATTGGAAACAAGCAAAAAAGTACTTCAAATAATGAAGTACATAGAACTATGCTTTAGTTTTTTCAATCTCAGAAAATTCCCAAATTGCACTTATTTACTAGAAAACGCGCCTATTTAGTAATTAAAGTACCGACACCTTCATCCGTGAATATTTCTAATAAGGTAGAATGACTCACGCGACCATCAATAATATGTGCGCTTTTTACGCCGTTATTAACCGCTTCAAGCGCACAAGCAATCTTTGGTAGCATTCCACCATAGATGGTTCCATCGGCGATCAGACTATTGACCTGCTCAGTAGAGAGACCGGTTAATACTTTGCCATTTTTGTCTTGCAAGCCCGCGATATTGGTTAACAGAATTAATTTTTCTGCCTTGAGTTCTTCAGCTACTTTTCCTGCCACTAAATCCGCATTAATATTGTATGAGCGCCCATCTTTTCCCACACCAATGGGGGCGATAACCGGAATAATCCCCCCCTGAGTAAGCATATGAATGACGCCAGCATTAATTTTTTCAACCTGACCAACATGTCCAATATCTATTATTTCACTGCGCTGAAGCTCAGGTGAAGGTTTATCAACATACAACTGTTTTGCGGTAATTAAATTTGCATCTTTACCCGTCAAACCTATGGCTTTACCACCATTTCTGTTGATAAGCGCAACAATCTCTTTGTTAACTTGCCCACCCAAAACCATTTCAACAACATCCATGGTTTGACTATCGGTTACCCGCATACCATTTACAAAATGACTTTCAATATTCAGGCGAGATAAAAGCTGGCCAATTTGAGGGCCGCCCCCATGAACAATGATTGGATTGATGCCAACCAGTTTCATCAATACAACATCACGAGCAAAACTATTCTTGAGCTCCTCGTTTTCCATGGCATTCCCGCCATATTTAATCACCAAGGTTGCCCCTGAGAATCGCTGTATATAAGGCAATGCCTTATTTAATACCGACGCAACTTGTTCTGCAGATTCTCTACTTAAACTCATAGTTTTCTTTCTTACCTTATGAACATTTAATGAATAGTTTGTTACTGATAATCCTAGGAAAGTTTGTCTACATCCTTATCAAAAATCACAATTTAGATTTGGATCAATATCCTTTAAATGCATAATGAATTTGGCTTTTATCTCTGTTAAAGAGGCTTCATCATCAGCTTCAAAGCGCAAAACTAACATAGGCGTGGTATTGGATGCACGACACAAGCCCCAACCATTCGGAAAGTCCACTCTTAAGCCATCAATGGTGGTGACGTTTCCACCAACGAACTGTTCTTTCCTGGCAGATAATTTTTCGACTATCGAAAATTTGCTTTCATCACTAACAGCAACATTTATTTCTGGCGTACAGATATCCTCGGGAAAATCAGCAAATACTTCGTCAGAAGTTTTATCTTCAACACCTAAAATTTCAAGCAAGCGTGCGGCAGCATATAAACCATCATCAAAGCCAAACCATCTTTCCTTGAAGAAAACATGGCCACTCATTTCTCCAGCTAATAAAGCGCCTGTTTCTTTCATTTTAGCCTTAATTAATGAATGCCCGGTTTTCCACATGACTGGACGACCACCATAACTACTGATTAAGCCATTTAAGCGGCGAGAGCATTTCACATCATAAATAATATCGGCGCCCGGGTTTCGGGATACTACATCCTTTGAAAAAAGCATTAATAATCTATCGGGCCAGATTATTTTACCGGTATTAGTCACAACACCAATTCGATCACCATCACCATCAAATGCTAAACCAATATCAGCACCATGCTCTTTAACGGCAGCAATTAAATCCCGAAGATTGTCTGGATTACCAGGGTCAGGATGATGATTAGGGAATGTTCCATCTACCTCACAATACAAAGGAATGACTTCGCAGCCTAACTCTTCAATTAATTCTGGTGCTAGACCGCCAGCTACTCCATTCCCGGCATCGATAACTACTTTTAAAGGTGCAGCCACAGCGATATCATTCAAAATCGTATCAAGATAAGTTCTATCGACTTGCTGCTCAGATCTCTCACCTTGGCCAACCGCAAAATCTTGCATGAGAATACGATTATATAGCTTTTGAATAGCTTCCCCTGAAAGAGTATTCCCGGCAATCATCATTTTTAAACCATTATAATTACTCGGGTTGTGGCTGCCCGTAATCATAATCCCACTTCCAGTTTCAAAGTGATGAGTAGCAAAATACAGCAAAGGCGTTGGCACTTGGCCTATCAAAATGGCATTCATACCGGTACTTATCACACCAGCGATTAGCGCATCTGCATAAACCCTGCTAGACAAACGCCCATCATAGCCAATACATAGCGTGCTCTGGCCTTGCGCCAAGGCTTCAGATGCAATTGCCTTACCAAGCAATTCAAGAATGGCAGGACTTAAAGTTTCATCGACTATTCCACGAATATCATAAGCTCTGAAAATATTGGGTGATACCTCGACATTTAACAGATCTTTTTCTTCAACAATTGTTTCTAATTCTCCTGAGCCTGAATTACCTCTGTTAGTTTCAGGTGAGTTACCATCAGGAGCATCCAAGGCATCAATATCAAAAAGATCATCATCAAAAAGCGGTTCATCCTCAAGACTATCAATTGGAGTCGTTATCTGTGAACTCGCTTTAGTATATAGTTTTTTATGTTTTGAAATCATCTGCCGGGCATTAGTAACGATGGCATTAGCCATTGAAAAGACTTCACCAAAATGAAAATTATTCAAAAATTGGCTCTCACTCTCTATTGCTTTCGAAACCATTTGAGCCGCTCGCTGTAAGTCATGCTTTATGGCATTTATATTGATGCGAAAAATCACCCAAAATATGACGATATAAACTATCAAAACAAACAAAATCACTATCCAAAGAGTGGTTCTATCTGCTTCCTGAAAAACATTCGCAGCAGGTGAAAGCTTAATGCTCCATTCTGGTAATCCAGTTAATAAACTTACGCTATGCTCTTCTAAACCGTTACCTAACTGAATAATTGGTTTATTAATACCCTCAACGATAACCGCGACCTTTCCATCAATGGTTTGTTGGGTATTTTGAAGAACGTTCTGTAAGCCGCTCAAATCAAATACAGCCAATATAACTTTATTTCCATCAGCATTCTGAGCTTCATGCTTAACCATTGTAGCTATTTGAAAAGCCCAGTTTTGCTCATTTAGAAAAGCTTCAACTTGGGTTTTTTCGCCTTTAGCGACTCTTCTCAGTAAATCGATACTGGCAAAGCTCAAGCCATCTTGAGTGCTTAGCTGATTAAGACTTTCAATAGCTATCACCTGCAGTTCTTGCAACTCAGGCCTTATCTTCTTTAGTACCTGATTGATAATAGTCACATCAAGCGCTTCAAGATTAGCTAGAGAATCGACCCACTGAGCCTGGGCTTTAAAATACCGACTCACATTCTGCTCAAGCGCTTTTGCCTGGTCATTAGTCACTTGTGATTGATACTGAAAGTCTAGTGGTTTAAGGAAAAAAAGCTCTATCAATAGATAGCAAAGACCAAAACAAATAACAGAAATACCGATAGGCTGAGCAAGCCAGGAATCCAATGAGCGATTTTTGGCGTTTTTATCAACTTTTTTTGCAGTTTTCGTAGACTTAGCTACAGCTGAATTATCAGCTTGTCCTGCAAGCGCCTTGTTATTTTTGAACAATTTCATTCATCCATTTCCTATAGTTTCTCTAGGAGTCTGTCGGTCTTAGCTATTAAGATCGTCCAGTTGAACCAAACCCACCTTCACCCCGGTCACTTTCTTTAAATTCAGATACGATATCAAAAGCTACCTGCACAACAGGTATAATCACCATTTGTGCAATCCTTTCACCGATCTCGACCGTAAAGTCTTCTCTTCCTCGATTCCAACAGGAAACCATTAACTGACCTTGATAATCTGAATCAATCAAGCCGACTAAGTTTCCAAGAACAATGCCGTGCTTATGCCCTAAGCCTGATCGAGGTAGTAACATTGCAGCCCACTCAGGGTTTCCGATATAAACAGATAAGCCTGTAGGAATCAGTATAGTCTCTCCCGGAGATAATATGATTTTTTGATCCATACACGCTCTTAAATCTAAACCCGCAGAGCCTTTAGTAGCATATTCTGGCAGAGGTATTGTTTTTCCTAAGCGTGGATCTAGGATTTTCACTTGCACAGTTTTGTTTGTCATAGCCTTACCTTACTTCTTTATCAAATTTATAATTTTAGATATTGCTTTGTTATATAGGCGACTATCTTTTCTGCCAACCTGTCTTTTTGATCCAAATCCAATGCTAGCTCACCATTAGTGCTGATCACGGTGACCTGATTCAACTCACTATTAAATCCTTGACCAGGTTTTGAAACATCATTTGCCACAATCATATCAAGATTTTTTCGGAGTAATTTATCTTTTGCATAGCTTTGTACATTTTGAGTTTCAGCAGCAAAACCGACCGTAAAAGGCTTGTCCTTTCTTTTCGCAACAGAAGCAAGGATATCCGGATTTTCTTCTAAGCGAATCACTAACTCATTTGAGTCTTGATTAGCTTTTTTTATTTTCTGCTCAGAAGCATTAACTGGCCGATAGTCAGCCACAGCAGCGCATGCTATAAATATATCGCATGATAGGTCAATCACTTCATGTACTTTGGTGTACATTTCGAGCGCTGACTGAACATCAATAAATTCAATATCTTGACGTTTGGGTAAATTGCAAGGACCCGATATGACGATCACTTTCGCCCCCAGATCATAACAAGCAGCGGCTAGCGCATAGCCCATTTTTCCAGAACTATGGTTTGAAATATACCTGACGGGGTCGATAGCCTCTCTCGTTGGCCCAGCGGTAATAACCACCGTTTTTCCTGCCAGTGAGCCGCTGTTTGCTATTTCCTGAGTAACCTTGCCACCACTTAGAGTGAATATTTCAGATAAATGTTCAATAATTTCTCTTGGCTCCAGCAATCTTCCAGGCCCAACATCACCACAGGCCTGAACACCGTTATCAGGCCCGACAACGAGCAAGCTGTCTTTTAATGTATTTTGTAAAAAGACTAAATTATGTTGCGTAATAGGATGTAACCACATAGCTTGATTCATTGCCGGAGTAATAAGCACGCGAACAGTTGATGCAAGAAGAATGGTTGTTAAAAGATCATCCGCTAAACCGCTTGCATATTTTGCAATAAAATTTGCTGTTGCAGGCGCTACAACAATCAAGTCTGGCCATTTCGCTAGTTCAATATGCCCCATACCCGCTTCGGCATCGGCATTTAATATGCTCGTATGCACCACATTTCCAGAAAGCGCTTGCATGGTCAACGGTGTGATAAATTCGCATGCGCCGTGTGTCATGACAACGCGGACATCTGCTCCGCGCTTGGTTAGCTGGCGACAAAGATCCGCTGCTTTGTAGGCCGCTATGCCTCCCGTTAGACCTAAGAGGATTTTTTTTCCCTTAAAGCAATCATTCATATCGAGTAGAGACCTTCTTAGACTGTCGAAAATAAGCAACAATAGCATTCATGTTCTGGTATTTCATCTGAAAACTATATGAGCTGTATTCTAAACATTTACAACAGAAAAAGACCCTTAATAAAATTGATGTTTAATCAAGACACATAAAAAAAGCCCTAGTATAAATACTAGGGCCTTTGAATACTGCCTATTTATAAGCGATCTTATAAAGGAGAAACGTTCTCAGCTTGTGGGCCTTTGTTGCCCTGACCAACTGTAAATTCTACAGCTTGTCCTTCAGCAAGAGTTTTAAAACCGTCTGACTGGATAGCA
>TARA_R110001592_G_scaffold111691_3_pt1 | contig 24650 bp, 15 predicted proteins | sample TARA_R110001592 | Tara Oceans TARA_R110001592 (sample SAMEA4398387) | marine metagenome | biome: Polar Biome; feature: [SRF] surface water layer (ENVO:00010504); material: water (ENVO:00002006), including particulate matter (ENVO:01000060) such as... | depth 5 m | reverse complement strand
CCCAAAAACCTTAGAATTTATAATTTCCCAATTTTTGTTTTGTAGTTTTCTTCTTTCTTCCATATGTCCATAGGACCAAGACTTGTCTTCTCTTTCTTCTTTTGAGAAATTTGTGATAGTAGGAAACCCTTCAAAAGTTATCCATGAAGGAGTGTAATCATCATGAAAATTATCATTTGCCCTTATGTAACTATATTGTCTTTTTAAAATATTTGGTTTATTTAACTCTCTCCATTTTTTTAAATTTAATTGTATATGCTGATGGTGTATAAATGCACCTTCATCTGGTTTTGCAATAATATGCCCTTTACAAAATTCTTCTGTTTTTGACCAATCATAAAATTGTTGAATGGCAGTTCTTGAGCGAACCATATTAAATACCATACCCACAGAAACAATCATAGCATGAGTATAATTTTCACAAGTTTCTAATGTTTTATTTAATTCTTTTTGATGGCATAATTTTTGTGCATGTCCAGTACCCGCTCCCGTGATACCACCTGATGTTTGTAATAGTGTTGTTTGAAGTTGTTTTTCTGCAGCAAAATCCCATGCTAACTTAGTTGGGTAAATAATAATAAAAACAAAAGATTTTGAATCCTTTTTAATTTTTATTTTATTTGTTTCTTGTAACCAACGAACTCTAAATTCATCAAAGCTTTTCATAGTAAGGTTTCCATTCGGGAAATATGTCAGTCAAACAAGTCTTTCGATGTTTATCCCTTAATTGAATATCTAATATCATCTCATTGTGTAGTTTTTCATCAAATGGCATATCTTCTAGATATGAATATAATTTTTTCCATTCTTCAAATTCATTTTCTGCAAACTTATTATACTCAAAATATTTATCCATATACATTTCACGAATATCTAGCGGTATGGCTGTAACAGTATATTGATTTCCATCACCCCAAACTAAACTACCAGATGCCCAATTCCATAAATCATTCGATTCATAATCATATCTTAGTTTATAAACACCATAAGCAATTTCTGGTAGATACCCAATAGTTAAGGCATTAACTGTTGTCGCAAACATTACCCGTGTTCTTGGACAATCAGCAAATTTTTTTGCGTTTTTAATTATCACATCCCACTTAGAAGGGAATCTTAGGTAATCATTTTTCTCTCCCCAAAATTCAATTGATACTGTCATTTGACATTTTTTAAAAAGTGGTATATAATCAAATATATCCTTACCGTCAAATTTGGGAGTAAGAGTACCATTGGTTGTGATTCTCAATTCCATATTTTTACTTACATCCAAATCTACAGCAAGCTGCATCAAATCATAGTTTTCCTTTATCGCAAGTGTCTCACCACCGACAAGTTTTAATTCAACAAGATTTTTTAAAATGTCAGAGTATTTTTCAACAGCATCTGTTTCTTTATTAAATGCTGGTTTATTCCTAAACTTTTTCATGCCATAGGCATCATGCAATCCAATATCTTTATTCTCCTTTGCCAAAGATGATGAATTATATGGACCACACATATTACATCTCAAATTACAAAAGTTGCTAGGCGCACGGTATTCCATAGTTAAAAAATTTGGTTCACTCATGTCTGTGTCAATGTATTCTTCTAAATGTTCTAAATATTCATGGTACTCTCCAAACTCTTCGGTAAATTTTTCTAAGTATATTTGTCTGTGACTTATACTTGAATGTTTTTCTTGTTCTATACAAACCTGACAATTTTTTTGTATTAGAGGACCGTCTCCTTTTAAAAACTCATTTCTGAAATCAGCATATTCATCTTTATTATGTAGTTCTGTAGGATCGGTTGTTCCGTATTTTCTTCTTATTCTATCCTTGGGCCATTTTTTCAAGACACAGCAAGATTGGGGCGCACCAAGTCTATACACAAGAATGTTTGTGAATGCTTGTGGGCAAAACCAAGCTAAATCTTTTATTTTAGTCATTATCAATATCTTTTAAAACATCATTACCAAATTGTTTTATCAAAGACCTCTTCATTAATTCTTTCCTTCTTTTATTGCTCCCGCCATGTACAATAAAATGAAACCTATTTTCCTCTGAAGCATTGTATGCCTCATGGACCACTCCATTATCAAACCAAAATCCAGTGCAGTTCTCAAACGGCAATTCTTCCTTAGTATCCACTCTTCTCAAATAACACCCTTTTGGTTGATAGAAAGCTAAATTAATAGCAGCAGCAATAGTTCTTCTACCGGGATTAGAGTCTTGATCGTGATGTGCTTCAATCTTACCTTGAGGTTTTAACAACATAAATCTACAACGTCTATATTTTTTATGGGGAAATTCCTCCAACCACCTTTTTGTTTCTGGAGCTATATCAGCAATCTCTGTCCATCCCCATTTTACACTCTCCTCTGTCAACCCATGCCCAGTTGGATTTTTCGTGTGATACCACCCCATTCTTGTGTTCTGTTCATCATTATGAACAAAGCTATGAAGTGCAGCTGAACACCACCCATCACCATCTCCATAACGATGGTCTACAAAAAAACCTTCATCATAAACTGCCTGTGCTTCATCAATACACTCCTGTGGTATTTCTAAATCAATTTTTAAATACCACACATCATTTTTTCTACACCAATCTACAACATTCATTTTCCTATTACCATAAATCTTTTTGTTCCATTTATTAATTCAATAGACCCAGAATATATAACATCATCTATGTGTGCTTGGTTAATTAATTCTTCTTCATTGGTCACACAATTTATATGTTCATCATGAGTATCATCGTTAGATGATTGTAACACATAGATAGGATTTATATCTTTATTTATTTCTCGGAATTTCCACATCGGAAACATATGCTCACATGAACAATTGATGACAGTATCAAAATCTCCATCTATCGATTTAAACATGATATTTTTAATTCTTATCTTGTAAGTGCTATTATCCTTATATCTTTTATTGAATTTATAACTCATATCTACAATGTCTTTGTCAATTTCATAATTACATATTTCATCTACCGTTGGAAAATTGTCTTTCAAAAGCGGGACTATGTATTGAGAATACCACCCAGCTACCAAACAAATATTTTTGGGTTCAATATTATTATTCATCAATTCTTTGATAATCCAAAGTTTGCTTTGGAGTTGAGAAGCGTTACATGAAGTTACAACTCTATCAAAAACATACGGCATACTTTTCTTAGTGTAACTGAATGCATTCTTCCAATCATTCGCTAACTCTGGAGTGTATTTCAAATATTCTACCATAAATTTTTCAACTCTTCAACGTCATTGTTTTCACCACTATTGTTGAATAAACAAATCTTACAATCATGTCTCATCTTTTTTTCTGTTGTGTCATTAGGAAAAATATTTCCTTTGTACCAAGAATAAATATCTCCTTGTGGAAAAACATTAAAGGTGGATTCTTCATTATTGTGCATGTCATACCAAAAATGATTTAGGTAGTTATCTATGGTTGGGTATGTAAAAAATATAACGTCTATGTGTTTTTCTACATGTTTATATATCTCAAGTAATTGCGTGCCGTCCCATCGTATGATAGATGAATTAATTGGAGTAGATTGAAATTTTGAATAGTTTTTATGACACTCGTTTGGATCATTCCACCATCCATATGTAATATATGGTTTTTCCATATTTAATTCAAAAAAATATTTTAAGTCTTGATGAATGATAACATCTAAATCAAGATATAAAAAATTACCAGTTCCTTGATCTGGAAATAAGGAAATATTTTTCCTAAAACCTCTTTTCGACCAACTCGATTTAGTTATTGTTTTCCATTCCTGAAACATATAGAGCTTTCTATATGCCCAGAAAAAATTTGTACTCTTTTCGTAATACAAATCCCACTCTGTTGGTGGTAATTGTATATCGTATGATTCTGTAGGATTATCAGTTATACAGTAGAATGCATATGGAACGGAACAATTATCCTTAACTTGTTGTCTCAATTTTTCCACATATGTTCTGTCATACTTATCACCCCACTTCATACATAATATAATATTTGATGCCGCATCATTTGGTTCAGTCATACTATTTCTCACACAAAAACATTAAATCTAACTCCAATACAGTCACCAGAATTTACAATTTGAAATTTCTTCTTAGGACCAATCATTGTGAAATAACCATTTTTTAAAGCATCTGCTTTAATATTTTTGGACCACTTTTGTATACTAAAGTGCCTCTCTATAATATGATACCACTCTTTTTCTTCATATAAGTTTTTTATAAAATTGTAATCATCTGGATTATCACGATGGTTAAATCCACCAAAGTGGTCTGTTAAATCTATATTTATTACTCCCTGTGATCCTTTTTTGCAGTTTTTTTTAATACCTAATAAAAACGGGTCTATTTGATTTGGCTCAACATGTTCTAAAACTGCACCACAGTTCCACACATCAGCTAGGTACGTTGTTCTCTGTGAAACATCAGTTATATCAAAAAAAAATATTTCGTCAGCTATAAGTTTATAATATTCAATGTCATTTATGTGTGTGTTCTCATATAAGTCTTGCTCTGATTTCTCAACTAAAATCACATAGTAACCATTATCTTTAAACTTAATCGCTTGACTCATATTTGGACCACAACCAAAGTCTATGAAGACTTGCTTGTCCATTTTATCCCCAAATGCATACCCTAACATCAAGCAATAAGTTTTTCATCCTTTTGCTCTCCCGGTTTCAATAACGTAGAGTATTTGCCATTTACACTATAAATTTTATCATTAACATAAACATTAAAGTCTTCTGCAGAAGTTATGATGGAAACTGTTTTTACATCCCCCGCATTATATACTAAACTCCGTACTTCATTGTCTCCGACAAAATCACCAATCTTCAATTCTTCCACTTTCTTTTTACCATAATTTGTCATTACAGGATGGTCATTGGATATCATCAATTCATTATTAACTATATAGTAACCTTCTCTTATATGATTAATTAGTACTGCTTCCACTCTAGTATAGACATTAGGTTGATTACTTATTGAAATATAATTACCCACTCTCAAGTTCTCAACATTAATTAATGTATTATTATGTAAAAGAACTTGCATACCATAAACAAGACAGTCTTGGCCCCCATCCGGAGGCGGCGGCGGCGGCGGCGGTGATGACACTCCGGGGACGCCCTGTGCGCCCGTTGGCCCTGTAGCACCGGGATTGCCCACTGCACCTCGATCCCCTCTAGGAAAAAACATAAGAGAAATGCTTTCACTATTAGAAAATATAGTACCAGACAATGGACTTACATGTAAACTAACAAAACCAGATGCCTTTGCCGTGTTTGCTCCATCAACTTTAAATATTGCCTCATTAAAACTACTATTAGCGGTATCATCATTACTCACCAATATCAAATAACCCCTCATGTCATCATCTACCGGATCAATATCGACAATAGAATCTAAAAACAATTCAAAATCCTGTTCATCTGCATTTGTTCCTGCAACAGTTATTGTGGTAATTGAACCAAAAGTGCCATTGTTGAAACGAATATTTCCATTACCGGGAGTACCAGATACATCTGTGGTTGTGCTAAACACATATCTGATTCCAGCGTGAACACCCCTTGTGGGTGTCGACGCAAACTTTGTTCCGTCGTTAAAGGTAACTCCTGTTCCTGTTATTGTCATTGCCATAATTAACTACCCCGGCGGCCCCGGTGCGCCTGTTGGCCCCGTTGGCCCCGTCGGTCCGGGATTGGCTGCACCTTTTTTTACATATTGAATAGCAAACTCATTACCAAACTCACCACTAGAGCCATTAAGTGTTGAACTACTTGCAACATGAGATACTGTTAAATGACGATATCTATTATCACCAGAACCTATAACTGAAGATACATCACCTTTGGCAACTGTTAGGAATATGAACAAACCAGCAACAGAATTGTTATTAAAAATAATAATGTCACCACCTTCATCGTGTGCTGCGGCTGCAGAACCCCAATCTGCAATAAAATTACTAACATCTGTTCCATTGGCATTAAATATGTTAAGATATAATCGTGTTACATTTGCCAAAGTAGACGAATTTAAAGAAAAATTACCTTTTGCTGGTCCATCAGATGCACCTGTTCCTGTTCTCTCTGTGGAATCAAATGTATATCTAATACCATAAGCATCCCCCCTATAAGTTGACGATGCAGCTTTTGTGGTAAGGGTAGAGCTATCACTAAATGTAACACCCGCACTTGTTATAGTCGTTGCCATTATGCTACCTTTGTTAATAATTTAGAATATTTACCACTTACTCTATATATATTACCACTGGCAAATACATTAAATTCATCAGATGCTGTTAAAATTGAAACTGTGTAAACATCCTGTTTTATATAATTCATGCTAGTTATCTTAACGTCTCCTATGTAGTCGCCAATTGATAATTCTTCAATTTTTTTCCAACCGTCACTGCTTATTACCGGATGATCATTAGTAATCATCAATCCGTTATTAATTATATAGTATCCCTCTCTGACGTGATTATCCAAAACACTCTCAACTCTGGTATATACAGAAGTGTTATTGGATACTCCATTGTTAGTTAATATATAATCACCTTCTTTGAGAGCTTCAACATTTACAAATTTATGACTATGAAGAAGAACTTGCATACCATAAACAAGACATTCTACTGGTGGATTTGTGCCGCCGGGACCCGCTGGTCCCTGCGGTCCGGTTGCCCCTGTAGCTCCGGTAGGAGATGACCCCTTTCTACCAAAAGGAACAAAGTTTACTTGAACAACCTCTTCATCAGTATTTGGAATTGTTCCTGCAACAAATGTACATGTTATGGACCTATGATTAGTGTGATCAGTTTGAGCGGTCATTTTTAAAACTATTCCAGATGTGTCATCATCTACATTAGATTTTATTATAAGAAAACCATCAGAAGCACTAGTAAGTGTCTCCCATATATCCATGAACGAATTTAAATCACCACCATCAAAAGAGGTTTTGTGAATAACGGCTCTAGTTACATTTGCTGCTGTGGCATTATTGAAATATAATTGACCAGAAGACGGTTCGACGCTACCATCGGTGGTTCCCGGTACATTGGTATCAAATGCATATACCCCACCACCTCTTCTTCCAGTGTAGGTTTCCCCACTTCTAGCTGTGGTCGCACCAACAGTAGTTGCTGCAGAATCTACAGTAGTACTATCTCCTAATGTAACTTGTGAACCAGATAGTGTTGTTGCCATACTATTTCTCTATTTTATTTTTAAGTTCTTCTACCTCATTCGACAAGGATTTTACACCTTCCAGCAATATGGCAATGATATTATCATAAGCAATACCCAGTAAATTTTCTTGTGAGTCAGTTTCATGAACGATAGAAGGTAAAACTTTTTCCATTTCTTGAGCCAAGAAACCATAATTGATATTCTTTTTCTCTTTGTCTTTAAAGTTATATTGCACACCTTTAATAGAGTTAATAATATCTAATGGGTTTGTGATTGGTAAAATATTTTCTTTTAAAGTTACATCAGAATTTGCAACGATTTCACCAGACACGGTAAGGTTTCCTGTTAATGTGCCACCGGCACTTGTGGTTTCAAATTTCTTACTGTTATTGTGATACAATTCAACAGCACCACCATTTGCTGCAGCGAGATATGTTTCATTTGAAGCAGTATTTTTTAAATTTAATGCATCACCATTTATCTCTAATGTAGTATCAGAAAATAGTTCTAAAACACCGTTGGCACTTTGTTGAATGTATGTTCCACTATCACCAAATTGCAATTGTGTGGTTCCTACCCCAGAGTCGTCACTAAGCAGTAATCCAGTGTCAGCTATATGAGTTAATGTAACATCACCATCAGCCCCAAAGAATATAACAGAACCATCAGCAAGATATATGTCTGACCATTCTAATGCTGCTGTTCCTAAAGAAGCACCATTCGCAGATGCGGGAGAAATATTACTATTAAATTTTGCTGCACCAGCAGCACTCATATCCAAAGTTAAAGCCGTGATAGTAGAGCCGCCATCGTTACCTTTAAACAACATATCCTTATCAGAGACATTTGACGCAATTACAAAATCAGTTGAACTATTTGTGAAAGTGCCAATGGATGTGCCAGCATCCTTAAAGATAACGTCAGCGCCATCAGCATCTAAAATAATATCCCCAGCTACGTCAAGTGTGAGGTCACCAGACGATAGGTCAATCTGTGTTCCATCAATCGTAATGTTATCAACAACTACACCAGCGTTCGCTGTAACAACTCCATTAAATGCAGCTGCGCCAGCTTCACTACCATCAAGAGTGAGCATAGTTATATCACTAGTTGCATCCGTTCCTTTAAAAATAATATTACTATCATTAGCAGCTGCATCAATTGTAATATTACCAGAAGATGTTGTTATGTTTACTGCTGCATCTCCGGCGGTAAGGTCATCATAAGCAACAGCGCTGCCAATACCAAGATTGGCGGCAGTTATTTTCTTGAGAGTTCCACCATCATCAACCAAAACAAAATCAGCATCACTGGAGCTTGTGGTTGTCGTAGCAGAGTCAGAATTAGCAGTTGTTATGACTGTGCCTGTGACATTTGGTAATGTAATTGTACGGTCTGCTGTTGGGTCTACTACGGTTAGAGTGGTTTCATTGGCGTCATCAGTTGCTCCCTCAAAAATAATAGCAGTAGAAAATATATTTCCTGCATCAAGAGCAGTAATATCATTAACAAGTGTGTTGAATTGAAGCCGAAACTCTTCTAGAGTGCTACTAGTTGATATTGTGTTTGCTGTAGTTGCCATTACTTGTTACCCACTAATTGTTTTAAAAGGTCTTTTATTTCATGCATCTCGCATTTCAAAGTATTTATCTCTCTCGCTGTATCTCTAATTTCATCCCGTTGTTTTTGTGCTTCTGTTGCTCTTTTTTTAGCAACCTCATAAGAATTTAAATTATTATTAACAATACCGGGAGAATTAAAATCTCTTTCTAAATTTAAGAATTCATTTTTCATTTTATGTGGCCAATGCTATCGCTCTAAAATCTCTAAGTCTTGGAACCTGTGTACATTTAGTTCCCTGTATAATAATTTTAATTTGAAATTGTACAAATTCATCAAGCGGTGATCCCAGACCATCATCTGTAATTCCAGCTGAATATTCATAATCTCTAAATTGATTTAGTCCATCAACCGGCTCAACAAAATTGTCTGGAGAACCATCTGAATTAAAAAATACGAAATCCTTATCTTCTATATTAGCGTCCTCATCAAGTCTCACTGTTCTAAACATAACTTTAAAATCGCCTGTTCCCGGTCTAACAGCTGCAAATAAAACTCTTAAATTTTGAGCAGGAGTTTTTAATCCTACTGTTTTAGTGATATAAATTGCTGCGTGAGGATCACCCTCTGGTGCAGTAGACGGTTGGAATACTGTTGCCAAAGAACTAGCATCATCTGCATCAGGCCAAACATCACTAGCCGCTGTTATTTTATCAATCCTATTTGCTACACTAAGAACGGTTGCTCTGGCTAAATCTATCACTGGAGAAACTGTATTAGATTCTGTTGTTAAAGTAACTGGCATAGAAAATGACTTGTTGCTAGACATTTCATTTGCTTCATTAATAGCAGAAGCAACCATCTGTGGTTCTTCAAAATCAAAAGTATCATTTAGAGGTATATCAATAGCCGCTGTTGAGTTAGTTTTAACAAAAGATGTTTCTGTTCCAGACGGGCTTGTAGAAGATGTAGTTCTTACCTTTAAATTGATACCAGTTGCTGGTGGTTGCATAGTAGAAAGTATTGTATGCATACTACACATTTGATTGTTCTCTGTTGCTGTAGCAGTATTTCCTCCAAAATCAACAAATGCATCTGCTACTCCATCAATAACAGGAGTAGTGGAAAGTGTTAGTGTATAATAATCAATTCCAAAATCATCAAGGTCTGTATGGGTTTTATTGATTTCTGTGAACGGAACTTTAAACGCTTGATAAAGTTCAACGGTTGAACCAGTAGTATGTGCCACCGCTGTCGTACCACCAACACCTCTGGTAATTGTGCCACCAATAGTATTAGTGCTAATTACGGTGTAAGTAATAATTTCATCATCAATTTTAATGTGCCACAATCCACCAGCAGTTTGAGCAAATTTTCCAGTGGTGTCATCAAAGTTTCCACCATTAGTCAAAACAATAGAACCTGTTTCAGTTGCTGATATCGAGCCATTTAATGTTGTGCTTGCACCAGATTTAACTCCACTAAGAGTTACATTATTACTAGTAGAATACATGTGATGGTTTCGATGATTAACTTTAATTTTTAGTGCCGTCGCAGAATCATCATTGATAACAATTGGATTATTGCCCAATAATTTATTTGTGGTTGCTTTATTTTCTAATGTTACAATACCCGGCTCTGTGCTAAAGCTTGCCCGTCTAAGAGTAAATTTCAAATCTTCTAATGGTGACATTGCGAACGCTGTATTATTGTGTGATTTAAATAAAACACCCATATGTGGTTGTTCAGATACTTGTCTATCAGAAGTTACATCTTCCTCATGCATTCTTGAAATCCAAACTTTATATGTAGGCACATCAGTTAATATTACAATACAATACTCTGTTCCCGGCAATAGATACACAGGAGAAGGAAAGGTAAATTTTGTTGCAGCAGATGCATCACTTGAAGTTTGTATATCAGATGGAAACTTTACAACAGTAGAAAATGGAACAATTCTAGGACCGGGATATCCATTTACTACTGTTCTTATTTCAACTCTGATCGGAAAGGTATCATCCTTTTCAGAAAAATATAAATCCAATGATGTTAAAAACTTACCAGTGGGACCAATATCTCTCGCTTTACGATCATCAGACCCACCATCTCCAACAAGTTCTAGACCTTCAACCATAAAAGTTTGAGCGAGTGGGTCGCCATTTATATCCTCTGGGACAAAAACAGATGAGCTTGTGGACCCTCGTTCTACGACAGTTTGTGTAGTAATCCTTCCATTTCTTACAGCATGGATATCTTCTTCCATTTGTTCAAGTGTTCCATCTGCAACATATTCAGCTTCACCAGATGTGAACAAAGTAGTAGGAGTTGTATCACCAGTATCCGTTTCAGCAGTAGCAACTCTACCTCTGGCATCAGATGGACTAGAGGTAAGTCTGAATACAACTGTTCCTGATTTAAATTTTGGATTACCCTCAACCTTTGGGTCTGGTATTTCAAACGTACCATTACACGAACCATTTTCACTGGTTAATAATTGACTACCTTTTACTATTGTTGCAACGGTAGAAAACCCAGCATCCGGTGTAATAAAAGAATTTACTTTTTGTTTATCAAAAAATGCATGTAACTGTGTATTAGGTCTAAATCCTGTTCCAGTAAATTTTATAGTGTTTGCCCTACAGAATGGAATAACATTTCTATTGACAACTCTAAATCCTTGTGACACTCTGTCAATTTGTTCAACTACGGTAGCGGCGGTTCCAGTTCGGATGGTGCCGCTCGTCGTAACTTGAAAATCTTGGGTTTCGATCCACCCGCCGTCGTTGTCGTCGGTGCCACGAGCAACACGACGTTGAACACTTCTTGGTTGACCAACCCATTCAGTTTGCCATGCATTCCACACGACTCCTATGCCATCAATAGAGTCAACAACTGCATCAAAATTACCATCCACATTGACAACCAATTCAGATATTGTCTCTGCTTCAAACCATTCATCTCCAAATGGGTCTAATGTAATATCAGCAAACCATTCCGAAGTTAAAAACGGTGTAACTCTTTCTACTCTTGTTCCAAATGGATTTTCTGTCTCAACCACTTCTGAATAATTTAAGGTTATCAAATCACCTGTTTTCTTGTAGCCTTTGGATAATCTAACAGAATCTAGTGTAGTATCTTCAGTTAGCTTAACAGCTTTCGTAGAATGGACAGGTCTTAATTCATGTGCCGCCATATCCATTCCAATTTTATAGTCTGGATTTTTTGTATCACCCACACGATGACCAGAAAAATTATCAACTAAAAACCCAGATTTAAATCGGTTTAAACCAGCACTATCTGTTATCTCAAAACTTGCTGTCGCTCTTTCCAAAGAATTTAATGAAGTTTGAAATTCTAAATTAGAAATTCTATCTTCTAAATCACCAATATCTTTCATAGTATATCTTTGATGTTTACTTCTACGAATTTCAACATCTCTAGGAAGATATGTAAATGCTGGAACGAATACAGAAGCAAGAGGCATATCTCCTGCCGGAAACTCTGGCGAACGAGGTGACTCGTTTGGAACCCCATCGATCACAGAAATTACACCATTTTCAGATATTGAAATATTAGATACTCTTGGTAAATAAAATTCAAAATCACTTTGAATGTTAGTGTTTGGTTTAGGAAAACTAGAAACAGAAGCACCATTTCCATCATATTGTCTTGTGACGAAATCAAAAGAAAATCCTGTGATTTCATCAACAGTATCAACATTAGAATCAGTTCCTGCTATATCTTCTACTCTTGGTCTAAAATCATAAAAATCATTTAATCGTTTAGTGACTTTTCCACTTCTAGTATCTACTCTTTCATTTGCTCTTAGTTTATCAAAACTAACAGAAGGAATATCAACAAATTCCATTTGTTTAGCAACATCTGTATAAGAATCAACAGTGAAACAATCTCCAGCACCATGCTCAAAATAATTATAAACAATAAGGAGTTGACCACTAGGTTTCGATGTACCAGCTTTTAAAGTAATTCGTGAGATATCATAAAAATTAGCTCTATTGCCATTATCAAACAAATACTTTTCAGTAATCAATTCACTTCCAGAAGTAATACCACCAGTAGCTATAACAGCAGTAGAATCGGATGCCTCACCCGTTATTGTCTCTCCTGCAGTAAAATCAATGGAAGTAGAAAGAACGTAACTCATTGGGCTTGCAATATCAATAATTCTTGCTTTTGCTCCAGAACTTGATCCTGTTATAACTTCACCTTTGATGAATGTTCCTGCTATGTTTGTCAAATTGAGTTCGGGAGCGACGGCGGCAGTTCCTGTTACACCAGAGTCAAATACACCGACAATCTCAAATGCATCTGCTCGTCCCAAAGAAATAGTATCATCATCTGGTCTAGTTCCAAAAGCATCTGTTGTACCAGTGGTAACTTTCAATTGCTTCATCAATTTGGTAGTTTTGGTTTTTACTGGAACAGATGTCCTTAAAATAGACGCAGTTAATTTAACCTTTGCATTGTTTCCAAGAAGAGTGTTATCGGTAATTGTTAGAGCATTTGTGCCTTCTCCACTTGTTTTGCTTGTCAGAGCAATAACATCGCCAGCCACAGCACTACCACCACCAGCAGTCATTACACTTAATGTATAATCATTTTCAGTAAAAGTTACAAATGTCTCACTAGCACCAGCCGTAAATGTAATTACACCAGATGAGTTTGTATTACCTACAAACTGTTTTTTAACAGTAAATTGTAAATCACTTAGACCAGAATTATTTGTGGTTAGATGTGTTTTAATAATTCTCTTTGGTGTTGGATATACAGCAAATGCACCCTCTTCAACATCTCTCAAAGTAGCAAAGATTTTTCTTTCATATGTTATTGGTTCATTACCATCAGTAGAACTTGCATCAATACCGTTAAGAACAAGAACACCGGCAGATGCTTTATCACTATCTTCTAGAATAATACTTGATAATCTAGTGTCCGAATCTGGTTGAATGTCAGCACTAAAAGCAGGGCTTCCCGACATAAACACGGATCTTAAATCAGAAAAAGAATGCCCGAATACACTTTTAATTGTTAAATCATTTGTGCCATCTGTTACATTTCCTGACCTATCGGATGCTGTAATTTTACTTCCTTCATTAAATGTTCCAGATACTTGAGTAAGAAGAACTCTATCCCCACTAGTTCCACTTGAATATATAAGTCCAGTAGCACCTGTCGAAACATCTTTAATTCTTAAACCACCACTACTTGCGTTTGCAGTTAATGTAGCACTTGGAATTCCTGATAAAATAACTTCTGTAAATGCTTGAATATCAAAAAGATATAATTTGTAAGTTGCTGTTGTAGTACCAGCCACTCCAGTTGAAAGTTCTATTCCTCTGGCCCTTGCCACACCAATCTGTCTGCCACCAGAAGCTCCCCTAGAAGCAGTTGCACCATTAAACAATTGGATTTCTGCAAATGGTGTGGTTTCTGTACCAACATCACTGATATCAGGGCTGTTAAAAACATTTGTAATGTTAACATAGCTACCCATTTTTGCAACAGTGATTGCAGCATTTGCGGTATCAAAGGTCCTTGCCTTATTAATATCTTTAAATGTCTGCCCTCTCTTTGCAACCTCTGTGCCTCGTATATATGCAGTACCGGGAGATACCCTAACCGAAAGCAAATCTGTGCTTGCAATATTACGGTCATCCGTAGTTTCCCCCGCCGTATAAAAACCCACGTTATCATTTACAGTTACCGATTCATCAACAGTAAATGTAAATGGAGTTGTAGTATAGTTTCCAGATTCATTAAATGTTCGTCTTGCTAATGTTTCTTCTAATATAGAATATTCAGTAGTTCTAACTTTTGCAAGTGGCTCTCCAGCTTTAATATCCATTAGCTGAACAAAGTTACTGTCTAGAGTGGAAGTTCGTTCTAATTTAGAGAGTGTTAAATTGATTTGTAATCTGTCAGCACCTCTTGCTGTAAAATTATTAGAACCAGTAGAATTATCTAAGAGTGTTGAATCATCATTAGAATTGACTAATTTTTCTGATACTGTAAACCCAACTCTAGTGCTAGGTTCTACAGAATACGGGTCAAGAATAATGGTTTGCTCATTGCACTGTACAAAATGCCCTCTAACATAATACACACCATCTGATATTTCAGCAGCTGACCCCACTCTAGCTGCTGGTCCGGTTGGGCCTGATAGTTCAGATGCAGATGCACCTGTAGCAGCACTGAATATAGTTGTATATGCCGTAAAGGATGCTGTACCAGAAGAATATGTTGTTGTATGTGTAACAGAAATATTTGCAGAAAGATTTTCTCCATCAGCAAATGTAGAGGTTTGTCCATCTGTTCCTGTTTTAACATAATTTAAAAACAATAGTGGTTGGTCTGTTGAGGTTTTTTCTTGAATTCCAATAACCTGCGCCGTGACTCCCGTAGTCTCTCCTGTAATAACAACTGGAGTAGTTGTATTTAAAAACTGCGGCAATTTAATGGTTTCTCCACCAAAAATCTCTGCTAATTTTAAAGAATAATATTTCTTATTGAATTTTATTTGACCGGGTATAACCATAGCACCTTCTTCAAAAATATGATCGCCATGTTGAGCAATCTGATTTTGAAGAGATGATTGTAATTGTGTTAGCTCTCTAGCTTGGACAGAAGAACCGGGCCGAAAAAGTGTGCGAATATAGTTTTTCGATTCATCGAAATCATCAAAGTAAGGACTTACATTTAAATTTGTTTTTTGAGTAACCACTTTAGAACTCCACTACAAGTTTTATATCTTCTGTTTGAGATGACGATCTGAAAATTGGTCTTCTATTTTCTACATACACAATATTGCCGCTATCTGGTTCCAGTTCTGGATTAGCATAACCATCAGTAAATGTGATAGAACCACCATTAGAAAGAGTTACAGCGGAATCCGCCGCTGCATCTGGTGTTCCAGAAGCTCCACTTCCACCCGAATTACTTACAATATTAGCACCAGAGAAACGTGCGCCATTTCCTTCTCCAACACCCGTACTAACAGTTGGAGAAGTTACAGAAGAAGCGCCATGACCATTATATCTCTCTTGAATTAAAAATAAAATTCTATTGGAAGCATCGTATTCAACTACCTTTCCAACCGCCCCGGTTGATTGTTGAATTACAGTTTCATCTGGTAAAAATGTTCCGGCACCAGATTCTAACTTAACAGCATATGATAATCTAGTAGTACTGTCAGATGCAATTGTTGATGTTCCAAATGTGGTTGGGTCAATACACAATGCAAGATTTCTAAAATCGTTTCCTGCAGAAATATCATCATTTTCTGCTCCTGTCATAGTGACTCTTGCCATAACAAAATGACCACCTAATTCATTAATAGCATTGAAACCATGACCTCCTTTGGGGGAGATAATAACCTTTACAGCACCACCACTACCACCTATGGCAGCTGCTGTCGTTAAAGCAGCATCAGAGAATGTGTATCCAGAAGCAAGATTTACTGTAGCAAATGTATATTCAGTTCCTGCACTATGAATTGTACTATCTGTTCCATCAGTTAAACCAAATGACGCTATAGCTCCACTTGATATTACTAGTTTTAAAATAGCCCCAGTGGTCTTTCCAGCATTTGCACCATCACCATAAACTGGTGTAAAATATGTTCCATCTGTTTGTCCAGTTCCTGCTGTAACAATAATTGATTCAATCGCTCCATCAGTCGCATTAGCACTTACTGTGCTATCTGTAATTGCAGGGATAAAATCAGAAGTAAAGAATTTAGCTTCATCTGAGGCAGAAACAGTATACATATATTTCAATATATATCCACCCAATTTAAATGGTGAATTAGAAGTTGATGTTGGTTCTGTTCCAGAATATGCAGTGCCGCCATTGTTATCAAGAACCTTATAAACTTTATTAGTGGAACTCATAAAGAAAAATGTTGCGTCATACAAATTTGATGCGCCGGATTGGCTAGTATTGGTCGAGCTAATATCATGCTCATACATATCATAAATTGTACCATTAGTCCAGTTTCTTCTTGGAACCACATTACTAACATCCCCAGAGGATATTTTTTTAGCACCAATGGCACTGTCCCAAACATGGAATTCACTACTCACATCATCATTTGGAGTTGGAGGACTTGTATCTGTACCACCAGAGGTATCACTATCAAATGCCGTAGGCTTACCTATCAACATGTAATAAGTGCTTGCAGATGCTTCACTGAACGACTCTTTAAATTGAGCCGCATTATGAAGCCTAAATTTTTCTGTGACGATTGCTACCATAGTTTTTATCCTATTTTATATTTATATACTTATTTATACATTAAGTAGAAACGATTGTTCAGTGCCATCTTCAATTAAAAATTTATCCCCAGCATCAGTAGAATTTGTATCTGTTCCATTCATATTTAGTCTAGACCCAGAGGATGCATCTTCAAGTTCCATGAAGCCAGCTTCTCTTACATTAATCATTGTAGGTCGGGCAAATCTTTTACCATTAGTTGATCGGTTTTGTAGTGAAACAGTTCCTTTTTGATTTTCGGCTTCTAACTCAATTCTCGTAGTCTCAAGCAAGAACTTAGTGTTGGTGTTGTGAGGTGGAGTCCCACCCTCTACAATGAGATGTCCACCAAAAGATGTTGCATTAGTTGTTTCATCTTCAAGTCTGAATGAACCTGTATCTTCACTGTCCTCAAACAATATGCCCATTACTTCATCATCTGTGCTTACTTCATTAGCGTGTTCATTTAAAATCAAAAGGTCTGCTCTTAGAATATCTCCAAGGCTGTATCCAAAATTAAATTTATCTTCACTAACAAGTCGATTTTCAGAAGAGGAATTACCGGGAAATATTGTGGCATCCTCTAGAAGCATATTTTCACCAGCGTTAGCACTACTACCATTTGAACCATTCAGCACAAGGAAGTCTGTGCTGTAACTATTAAAGTCGCTAATTATGGGACTAGTTTTTTCTTGAGTTGCTGTTTTTTCTTCTAGTAGCATCTTTACATTAGAATCAACAAAATTGGCTCCGTATGATTCAGAACCTGTTTGTGATGAATATAAAATTACATTATTTAAATTTCTATACAATGGTGCATTAAATGCATACCCATCAAGAAGAATTGTTCCCACGCCATCTTCCAGCAAAATACCATTTTCTTCAAATAAAGATTGTGATATTGTTTCAATACCACCAGTGGTCATTCCATTAACTATTGGAAGTCTAATTTGTGTCGAAGCAAATGAAATAACTCGTCTCACTGTAGTTTCATCAACGCCACCAGTTCCAGAGGTTTCTAGCTGCATCTTTCCAGCACCCTCTTCTAACAACAATGATTTTTGTTCTGCTGGAACTGTCTCAAATTTAAATCGTCTCACTTCCTGCAAACTATCTTCTAATTCAAAAGAATCCCCTGCATTACTCCCGCTCGTATCTGTACCATCAAGTAGCATGTCTCCATTTTCATTTTCGGTAGCCCTAGTAGTTGAGTCTAAAACCAAATTGAATGACACATTTACTGCACCTTCAATTAAAAGTCTATATCCTTCTCCTGTAGAGTTTGAGTCTTTTCCATTTAGAACCAACACTCCTCCTAGACCGTCAGTTGTAGCATCTTCTAATTCCATATTTTGAACACTTCTTGGAGAATATATAAGTGTTTCTCCCAACAAAGATTCTCCAGAATTACTACCATCTGAATCCGTGCCATCTAAAATTATACCATCATCTTCTGCATAATTATCTGGAGATTCCTCTAAGGTTATATTGACAGTTAAATCCCCAGCTGCATAATCAACTACTTGATGACTCATGATTTGAACAGAATCGAACACATCAACAATTGATGTAATAACAGAAGCGGCTGTTGGATGTGCAACACCACCGCCCAAACTGGCACCAATAGTTCCCGGTTTTACATTAAGTGTGCTGGATATTTGAATTTTTCCAAAGACAGCAAATCCTGCAGGATGAACTGATTTTCTAAGAGCATTTAACCATTCATCTGATCCATATGCAGTAACCACTTCATACGAAAACTGTTGATAGAAAAATGAATCTTGAAGCCTAATTAAATCATGTCCTATGTGACTAAGAAACGTATCATAATCAGAATTTGCACTAACCAAAGTTCCAATTGTCGCATTTGTTTTTGCAATATTTGTGTTAACAATTGTGGCACTTCCACTGATGGTAGAAATTATAGTTTCTCCTTCAGAAAAGTCTATTCCCACCAATTCATGTATAGAATTATCTCCCGCATGTGTAGAAGATGCGTCAACACCGTTCAAAGCTATTGCGCCATCTTGAGGAGTTATTTCTTGTAAAAGTCTGCCTTGCACAGAACCAGCATTGTCTTCTAATAAAATATCAATACTTCCAGAGTCTGTTTCACTTAACATCGAGCCGCCAGCATTACTACCAGTAGAATCTGTGCCATTTAAAACCAGTTTTATTGAACTTCCATTTTCATCAATTACTTCTGATGCATCTGTTACAATACGCTGGCCAACACCATGAACTGCCCCGTCAGAATTTTCTAAAAGAAAATGTTCTCCTTCTGCACTTGTATCTGGAACTTCACTTAGGAAATTTTCAGCAATAAATTTGTCACCAAAGACATTAGAACCACCTGTTCTTTCAGATACTAAATTTTCACCAGCATTTGTTCCATCCGAATCAGAACCATTTGCTACTAAAAACTGTGGAGTGATATCATGTTCTGCAACAAGAAAAGTATCATCACTTCCTTCAAAAACAATCTTTTCATTAATATCTCCACCGCTTGTATCTGTAGCATCAAGAATAATATTAGCAACCACCTCTACTTTGGTTCCTTCTTGTCTTAAAGTAAGATCATCTTCCAGTTTAATATTAAATTCGGTAACAGACTCAGCATCTGTAACAATATAATCTCCATCTTCAGTTATTAAAGCTTCACCCGTAGGTAAATGTCCATCTACAACTAAAATGCTTTTTTGTGTTTTATCAATCCCAGAGATTGCATCTCCATTGCTATCGGTATCTTCAAGCTCCATTGGAATAGCATCAGTGGTTTCCAATTTTGTTCTTACTACATCCTCTAAACTTACTTGTAAAATCTGTCGAGTTGCGTCATAGCTTCTAACTGTTCCTGTATGTGATGTAAGTGCCTCTCCAATTTTAAAATCCCCAGTAACATTTTTTATTTGAAAATTAGCTCTCGCTGTCACATCTGGTATAATTCCATAATCAAAACCGGAGTTTCTTAAATTAATATCTTCAACACTTCCAATATCATTTGTTATACCGTATACTTGTGCGCTAGAACCAAATTCAGAAGAAACAGTAGCAGTTGGCAACTTCTTATATCCACCACCACTTCTTAATACAACCGCCCTAGAAATAGCTTCATTTTGTGTGTCAGTTCCAAACTCAATAGCAATTCTATCACCATCTGTTTTATATTCATCTAACTCAATAGAATCATCCATCAGCATCAATGATCTATCATCCAACCCACCAGTAGCACTGTCTCCTGTTCCACTTACACCAGATGTGTCTGTTCTATTTAAAAGCAATCGGGTGCCAAAGAGAGTTATCGTTTCAGTGACGCTATTAATGGTTAAAGATGTAACATTAGTAGACTTTGCATGGTTTGAAAAATTAGATGGCATAAAAAATTCTTGATTCTTATATTCTTCAAATGTGTGTTTATGAGCAACACCAGCAGGACTTCCATCGTTCGCTCTTTGCGCTTCTTTAAAGGTTAAGTAAAGGGGATAATAATATCCCTTTGTGTCACTGCGAAGAATGTCTGTTCCAAATACAGAAAAGGGTTCTACACCCGCAACAGAATCTTCAAGTTGAACACCAAAGGGTTTTAAATGTGTACTTGTTCCATCTTCAAAAACTATAAAGTCTCCAGTGTCTGTACTATCACCGTCTGTGCCGTCAAGCAGCATAGCTCCATCCACTATAGAAACAACGCCACGGGCGCTTTCGGTTGATACCTCATCATCACCTGTTGTGAATATTATTCTGTCACCAACTTTGTAATCTGTTCCTCCACCGTCAACATAAATGTCACTTATAGTTCCGGTTCCTAACTCCGAAATTTCAGCTGTTGCTTTATTATTACCTCTATTTTCAAAATCAAATTGGTCACCTACAGAATATAAACTCCCTCTTTTATTATCTGTAATAGAAACAGAATTAAGAACATCCTTTACGGTAAATGTTAATAAGAGGTCGGTGGTATTTGAAATAGCAGTAACAGTTTCATCATCTTGAAAAGTGCCAACTATGGTATCGGCATCTAACTCAATTTCTGTTATTTCTATTCCTGTTTCTGTTACAAAATCTGCAGATGCTACTATTGCCGTTGCCCCAGACGTTAGTCCCGTAACGGTCTGTCCAATAGTTTCAGTGGCCAATGAGTTTGGTCCAGCTATTGTTCTCAATGTTTTTTTAGATGACCAACTACCATCAGATGCTCGTATTATGTATTCATTCGGATATGTAATATCAACATCATCATTTAAAAGCATTTTCATGAAAAGCTTATGCCCTTCACTTGTCCCTTTTATAGAATATAAATCTTTTATGTTTTTGATGATGTTTCTTTTATCTAAACCATCCGCTAAATCATCTGGCAGAGATGTCATGAAAGCATCTCTCATATTATCTAAAAAATCATAAATGGTATTATCAACATTAGCATATTCTAAAAGCTGTTGAATATTTTGTATAGGGTTAGCACGATACTTTACAATAACACCAGTGGAAGAAGAAGTGGCTCCAGTTATAGTTTCTCCCGTGATAAATTGTTGACTTGATGTTATAAAAATTCTTGGTTTGGTTTCATTGCCCAAATCATCAGCTAAGATTGTTGCAGTGGCGTTTGAAGTAGCTCCGGTTATAGTTTCTCCAACAGTAAATTTACCTGTTGTACCATTAGCATTTTCTAGTACAATTTCGTTACCATCTTCATCTAATAAAGAAGCAGCAGAAAAAGTTTCAAGCAAAACATTGTCTATCGTAACAGTCAATTGCAATTCTGCAGATTCTAAAAATTCATAGTAAGCTTTTAAAAAATCTACAAATATTGGATGCTCGCTTACAACAAACTCTGGCATAGTATCAGTGAAAACTGGACTAATTTTTGTCGTAAGCTTTGCTGTGCTTGGATTATCAAAAGGAGCCATTTTAGTACGCCGAAGTTGTTGAGAATGATGTTGCTTGTGTTGCTTGCACACCATCAGTTGTTCCTGATGCTATACCATCCACAGCGCCAGCAACAGTGCTATTTGCAGTATCTATATTTAACAATAGATTTCTTGTTGGCTGGATATTAGCAGCATTAGGAATTGCAGTTAACCGTATAAGACTAGATGTTGCTTCATCTACCAATCCGACAGTTGTAATCTGTAGAGCATTTATTTTAACAGTGCCTGTTACATAATCAACAGTTCCGGCGGAACTATCCACAATAACCCGTGTACTTGAACCGGATTGAATATAATATCTTCTAATGTTTCCCTTACCATCTTCATCAAAAAAATGTTGGTTTATGGTATCATTAATTACAAAGAAACCAGTACTTGCAATACTACCGCCGCCGTCAACATTGTAACCAGAAAAGGGATTGTAAATTGGATTACCAAAATTAACAGTATATCCCGTAGCAATATTAATTGTTGGTGTGAAAGTTTTAGCCATGTTAATTGTGACGGTGGCACTTGTTATTGATGTGTCTGCATCATCAATAGCAGCAGAAAATTCAGAATGTCTAAATGGAACATCAAAAGTATTTAACTTATTGTTATTAAATGAATTCATCTCATTACTAACAGTTGTTTCCAATGCTGATATAGATTTTGATGTTTTGCTCGTATCAAAGGTAAAACTTACTTTGAGAATTAAATTTAGAATTTCTGGGTCAACTATTACAGGTGTAATTGAAGCCACAGTGAATTTTTTTAAACTTGCCACAAGAGATTTTTTTTCACTTTCTGACAGAACATTACCAGAATTAGTCTTTACGGAAATAAATACTTTACCATATTCTGGTTCATCTGTCGCTCCGGTGCTTGTATTAAAAGAACCTGTATCACCACTAAACACTTGAACCGCTCTTGTGTTTGAATATAATTCTTTGACTTTTAACTTGTAATCATCTACGGTCACCGCTCTGCCCTGTGATGCATAATTTAATGGTGCATTAAATTTTATAGAAGCAATGCTTTCTCTTGTCTTGCCGCCACTTGATGGTAATATTGTAGCCAAAGAGATATCCGTTACAGTGGCGATAGTGTCAGTAGCAGTAAACACTGATGCTCCATTTCCTTTGGATAAATTTGATACCACAAAATTTAAACGAACAATATTACCATCTTCTACTGCTTTACCAATAACACCATCCCCAAAATATACTTCAAATTTTCCATTCTCCACCTCTTGTAAGAAAAATACTTCAGATGTAGAATTTAGTTTCGATATATCTGTTGCTTTTGTAAAAGTGGTTGTTGTCGTTTCTGACAACGATGTTTGAATAGTTACACTTAATGTGCTTGTATCTGCCAATGGGCTGGGTATTACAAATCGTTGTTCTACATCAGATGTATCAACTGTAAATCTTGATGTTACAAATGTTCCTTCAAATATTTCAACACTAGGAAACAAAATTTTATTCCCACTTCTTTGTTTTGTAATATCTGATATTGTCACATACTCATATACAACACCATCAATTGCACTTGAGAATGCTGTTCCTGCTGGCATTGTAGCAGAAGCTCTTGTTGTATTAAGGGTAACATCTACTACAGCCTTTGATGCTCTGGCTGAAGCTGGTGTATATCCTAAACTTTTTGCATGAGAAACTGCACTTGATCTTAAAGACGAACTGTCTAGAAACATTTCATTCGCCAACATATTAGCATTGAAACCCAAATAGTGCGTATTGTATGCAAGAACATCTAGAAGAATATTCATACCAGAACCTTCAAAATCATAATCCTTAAAGGTATCTTGCGCTTTCAGAAAAATTTTAAAATTTTCTTTTACTGTGTCGAAATCAAATTCTGTGACGGTTAGTCTTGAATTATTAATTGCCATTATCGTAATCTCTCTAAAAACAGTGTTAAGTCTACTAACTCCGTTGGGGCGTTAACAACAAAAAATGAAAGGCTAACCTCATATGCATTATTATCTATTGCTGGTCGGGCATTAATTTCTATAATCCTTGCTCTTGGTTCAAAGTTTTCTATAACTTCTTCAATATTTTTTGTTAATATAAAAGCTGTTAATTGACTAACAGGTTCAAATAAAGTAGAACGAATGTCTGACCCAATGTCAGGGTTGAATGGTTTTTCATAGAAATTTAAAAAAACAAGATTTCTTATTGACCTCTTAACTGCAGTAATATTATCTAATATGTTAACATCTTTAGTTTCTGTTCTTCTTGTAAAAAATAAGTCCAAGTCTGAATAACGTCTTACACTTCCACCATCTGGAAAGTTATTACCTTCTGCATCAAATCTACCTTCTTCATTTATATCAAATATTTTATCCTCATTACCAAATTCTGTAGACTGTCTAAAAAACTCGGTATGGTTTAACTGTGACATTATAGACTCCCGTTCTTTTATTTATAACGAAAATACAGACCACACGTTTATAACATCAAGCATCTAGTGTATCAATGTTAGTTTCTTGTATTCCAAATAAAGTACCAAAAGTTTCAGTGTTTCTAATCACATCAGGAGTAACAGTATTAACTGCTGTAAAGAACCCTTCTCCAACACTCTCTATTCCATTGTTGAGTGCATCACTAAAAGGATTTAATGCTGTTGTAACTGCCTCATCAACAGCATTATTTAAATCAAACTCTATTCCTCCTCGCATCTGGATTACACTCTGTTGTATTATAG
>TARA_R110001592_G_scaffold363109_3_pt1 | contig 24663 bp, 19 predicted proteins | sample TARA_R110001592 | Tara Oceans TARA_R110001592 (sample SAMEA4398387) | marine metagenome | biome: Polar Biome; feature: [SRF] surface water layer (ENVO:00010504); material: water (ENVO:00002006), including particulate matter (ENVO:01000060) such as... | depth 5 m | reverse complement strand
GAGCATCGGTCTCCAAAACCGAGGGTTGTAGGTTCGAGTCCTACCGCCTGTGCAAACTAACCCCGAAACGGTTAAAAGATAATGAAAGAGCAGTTAGTAGAAACATACAACGAATTGATGCATAACGTAACTTGGCCTACGTGGAAAGAGTTGCAGTCAAGCTCAATTTTGGTTCTGGTAGCATCAGCTATCATTGCCTTTCTTGTGTTTTTAATGGATTATGTGTTCGGTATCAATTCTGATGATTCTATCTGGAAAGGTGTTCTAGGATTTGTATATCAATTGTTGGGAGACCTTTAATATCATGGAGAACAACGATTTGAAATGGTACGTAGTTCGTGCTATCGGTGGTAAAGAAAAGAAGGTTAAAGAATACCTAGAATTAGAGATCAGCCGTCAAGGTATTGAGCATTTAATTGAAGAGGTTCTTATTCCGATTGAGAAAGTACTGCAAATTAAAAATGGTAAAAAAGTTACCAAAGAAAAAACATTCTATCCTGGTTATGTTTTTATCAAAGCACAACTAGTAGGGGAAATTCCATTTATAATTAAAAATGTTCAACACGTAATTGGCTTCCTTAGTGAAACCAAAGGTGGCGAGCCACAACCGATGAGACAATCGGAAGTGAATAGAATGTTGGGTGAAACTGACAAACAAGCAGAAAGTACTGTAGAATTAGAAAATCCTTACAACGTTGGAGACAACGTAAAGGTAGTAGATGGACCATTCAATTCTTTCGAGGGTGTTATTGATAGCATCAATGAAGAAAAGAAAAAATTAGTGGTAAGTGTGAAAATATTCGAGCGTAAAACACCGCTTGAATTAAGTTTCATGCAAGTAGAGAAAATATAATAGCAATGAACGCTTGGGCGTAACCACTAAAGCTTCCATTTAGTATACAACCAAGCACCTTATATAAAAACAAACAATGGCAAAAGAAGTAGCAGCGTTAATTAAACTTCAGGTAAAAGGAGGAGCTGCGAACCCAGCACCACCAGTAGGACCAGCATTAGGTTCTAAAGGTGTAAACATAATGGAGTTTTGCAAGCAATTCAATGCCCGTACCCAAGATAAAGGGGGAAAGGTCTTGCCTGTTGTTATAACTGTATACTCGGATAAGTCTTTTGATTTCGTTATCAAAACACCACCCGCAGCAATACAGCTTTTAGAGATAGCTAAATTGAAATCAGGATCACCAGAATCAAACCGTAAGAAAGTTGCCTCTGTATCTTGGGATCAAATTAAAACTATCGCCGAAGACAAAATGCCCGATCTAAACTGTTTTACCGTTCAGTCAGCTATGAAAATGGTTGCAGGTACAGCAAGAAGTATGGGTATCACTGTAAAAGGTTCTTTTCCTACTAACAATTAATTGAGATGGCCAGATTAACGAAAAATAGAAAAGAGGTATCAACTCTTTACGATCAAAACAAGGCTTACTCTTTAAAGGAGGCTTCAGATTTAGTTAAGAAAATAACGAAAACTAAATTTGATGCGAGCATCGACATGTCCTTTCAATTGGGTGTTGATCCACGTAAAGCCAACCAAATGGTTAGAGGAACTGTAAGCCTTCCCCACGGAACTGGTAAAGACGTTAAAGTATTAGTATTGTGTAATCCTGAGAAAGAGCAAGAAGCAAAAGATGCTGGTGCTGATTTCGTAGGATTGGATGAATACATCGAGAAAATCAAAAGTGGTTGGACAGATGTAGACGTTATCATTACTACACCTAACGTAATGGCTAAAGTTGGAGCTTTAGGTAGAGTATTAGGACCACGTGGTCTTATGCCAAACCCTAAAACAGGTACTGTTACAATGGAAGTTGGAAAAGCAGTAACTGAAGTAAAAGCTGGTAAAATCGACTTTAAAGTTGATAAGTACGGTAACGTACACGCAGCTGTTGGTAAAGCATCTTTTGATGAAGCCAAAATCTTCGACAACGCTAATGAGCTAGTTCAAACTATCATCAAGCTGAAACCAGCGGCCTCTAAAGGTATTTACATCAAGAAAATCACGATGTCATCTACTATGAGCCCTAGTATTCAGATCGATTCAAAATCAATAGCCTAATCGGCATAAATCATTTTATACGCAATGAATAAAGCGGAAAAAAATCAACAAATAGAGTACTTAGTAGATAAGCTAAATGCATCTGCGGTACTTTATGTAACCGATACCGCCACTTTAGATGCAGAGCGTACCAGTGAATTAAGAAGAGCATGTTTCAAGGAAAATATAGAGTTAATGGTTGTGAAAAACACCATGCTCCAAAAAGCCATTGAACGTGTAGAAGGAAAAGACTTTTCTGGATTATCTCCAGTATTAAAAGGCCCTTCAGCACTAATGATCTCAGAAACTGGTAATGCGCCGGCTAAAATGATCAAAGCACTCCGTAAAAAATGGGATAGACCTGTTGTTAAAGGTGCTTGGATCGAAGAAGCTGTATTTATTGGCGACGATCAACTTGAAGCTCTTGTAAACATCAAATCAAGAGAAGAACTTCTTGGCGAGATTGTTACATTACTTCAATCACCAGCTAAGAATGTTATTTCTGCTCTTAAGAGCGGTGGTGGCACTATTGCGGGTCTGGTTAAAACCCTTAGCGAAAGAGAAGCATAAGCTCTTTCACATTAACCAAAAACAATCAATTTTAATTTAATTTTTTTAGTACAAAACAATGGCAGATTTAAAGCAATTAGCAGAAGAGTTAGTAAACTTAACAGTAAAAGACGTTAACGAATTAGCAACTATCCTTAAGGATGAGTACGGTATTGAGCCAGCTGCAGCAGCAGTAGCAGTAGCAGGTGGTGCAGGCGGAGACGCAGGTGCAGCAGCAGAAGAAAAATCTGAGTTCGATGTAATCCTTAAAGCAGCAGGTGGTCAAAAACTAAAAGTTGTAAAAGTGGTTAAAGAACAAACAGGTTTAGGTCTTAAAGAAGCTAAAGATATCGTTGACGGTGCACCAACTGCAGTAAAAGAAGGTGTTTCTAAAGACGAAGCTGAGTCTTTGAAAGCAGCTCTTGAAGAAGTAGGTGCTGAAGTAGAACTTAAGTAATTACTCGCGGTTCTAACCGCAAATTATTTTATGGTTTGGCCGCGTATCCATTGGGTACGCGGCTCAAACCTTTTTGTGTAAAAATTTATTAGGTTTAAAAAGCATATATCTTGACAACTTCGGTGAACGTACAAAATAGACACTCCTTTGCTACCTTTAATTCAGCGGTTGATCACCCTGATTTTTTGGAAATACAGCTCAAGTCCTTTAAAGAGTTCTTTCAATTAGAAACGAACCCAGAGGATAGACAAACAGAGGGCCTTTTTAAGGTTTTTAGTGAAAACTTTCCAATTAGTGATCAAAGAGGACAATTCGTTTTAGAATTCCTGGATTACTTCGTAGATCCACCCAAATACTCTATAGAAGAGTGTATGGAACGTGGACTTTCTTACCAAGTACCCCTTAAAGCAAAGCTACGTCTGTACTGTACTGACGAAGAGCACGAAGATTTCGAAACAACTGAGCAATCAGTATTTTTAGGGAATATCCCATACATGACGCCGAAAGGTTCATTTGTTATAAATGGAGCTGAACGTGTTATCGTTTCTCAATTACACCGTTCACCTGGTGTATTCTTTTCTCAATCTTTCCATAGCAACGGTACTAAATTGTACTCTGCTCGTATCATCCCTTTCAAAGGATCTTGGATTGAGTTTACTACCGATATCAACCACGTACTTTACGCTTATATCGATAGAAAGAAAAAGTTACCTGTAACAACACTATTACGTGCTGTTGGGTATGAAACCGACCGTCAAATTCTTGACTTGTTCGGATTGGCTGATGAGGTAAAAGTTACCAAAACAGGCATCAAAAAATTATTAGGTAGAAGATTAGCAGCACGTGTTCTTAAAACATGGGTTGAAGATATAGTTGACGAAGAAACTGGTGAGTTACTTTCAATTGAAAGAAACGAGATCTTAATTGATCGTGATACTGTTGTAGAAGATGAGCATTTAGAGCTTATCCTTGAAAGCGGTAACAAAACCATTATCTGTCACAAAGAAGATGCTTCTTCTAACGAGTACTCAATGATCTTTAACACCTTGAATAAGGATCAGTCGAACTCTGAAAAAGAAGCCGTAGAGTATATCTACAGACAAATGAGAAGCAGCGAACCGCCAGATTTAGATACGGCTCGTAGCGCAATCGATAAATTATTTTTCTCTGAAACTCGTTACGATTTAGGAGAAGTTGGTCGTTATAGAATCAACAAAAGATTAGGCCTTGATCAGTCTAATTCAGCTCGTACATTAACGAAGGAAGATATTGTACTTATCCTTAAGTACCTTATTGAGTTGCAAAACTCTAAAACCGATGTTGATGATATTGACCACTTATCTAACCGTCGTGTACGTACAGTAGGTGAGCAATTGTATGCTGAGTTTGCAAAAGGTTTAACACGTATGGCTCGTACCATTCGTGATAAGATGAATGTTCGTGATAACGAAGTATTTACACCTTCAGATTTGATCAATGCTAAAACATTATCATCTGTTGTAAATGCATTCTTTACGCAAAATCAATTATCTCAATTCATGGATCAAACCAATCCATTGTCTGAGGTAACTCACAAACGTAGAATGTCTGCCCTAGGGCCAGGTGGTTTAACACGTGAAAGAGCTGGTTTCGAGGTACGTGATGTTCACTACACTCACTACGGACGTTTATGTACAATTGAAACTCCTGAAGGACCAAACATTGGTTTGATTTCATCACTTTGTGTTTTTGCAAAAGTGAATGATATGGGTTTCATCGAAACTCCTTATAGAGAAGTTAAAGAAGGTGTTGTTAATACCTCTGAAGTAAGATACTTAACTGCTGAAGAAGAAGACGAAAAAACCATTGCTCAGGCTAATGCGCCAACTGATGATAAGGGTAATTTCTTAAACGAAACAGTTAAAGCACGTATGGAAGGAGACTTCCCGATTGTACCGCCAACTAAGTTGGAGTTCATGGACGTTGCTCCTAACCAAATTGCTTCTATTGCAGCTTCATTGATTCCTTTCTTGGAGCATGATGATGCCAACCGTGCTTTGATGGGATCTAACATGATGCGTCAGTCGGTTCCATTGTTGCAACCACAGTCACCAATCGTTGGTACAGGACTTGAAAAATCAGTAGCGAGAGATTCTCGTGTATTGATCAATGCTGAAGGACCAGGTGAAGTGATTTATGTTGATGCTAACAAGATTACTATTGAGTACACCCGTACTGAGCAAGAAGAATTAGTAAGCTTCCGTAGCAATGTAAAAAGTTACGATTTAACTAAATTCAAAAGAACCAACCAAGGTACATGTATCAACCTTCGTCCTATCGTAAAAAAAGGCGATAAGGTATTGAAAGACATGGTGCTTTGTGAAGGATATGCTACACAATTAGGTGAATTGGCTATTGGCCGAAACCTTAAAGTAGCCTTCATGCCTTGGAAAGGTTACAACTTTGAGGATGCGATTGTAATTTCTGAGAAAGTAGTACGTGATGATATTTTTACATCGATACACATTTCAGAACACGCACTTGAAGTAAAAGATATTTCACGTGGTAAAGAAGAGTTTACTCGTGAGTTACCAAACGTTTCTGAGGAAGCTACTGCCGATCTAGATGACTACGGTCTAATTAGAATTGGAGCTAAAGTTGAACCAGGTGATGTTATTATTGGTAAAATCACACCAAAAGGTGAGAGCGATCCAACACCAGAAGAAAAATTATTACGTGCCATCTTTGGAGACAAAGCGGGTGATGCAAAAGATGCTTCTTTACGTGCTAAAGGGTCTAACCGTGGTGTTGTTATCAAAAAACAATTGTTTAAGAAGGCTAACCGTGGAGATAAAGATGCCAAGAAATTGGTTCAACCACAGTTGGATAAACTTAAAAAGCAATACGAAACTGATGTAGCTGAATTGAAGCAAACATTAGTAGCTAAGCTTAAAACCATTCTAACAGGAAACAATTCTGCCGGTGTATTCAATAAGTACGGTGTAGAAATGATCAAGAAAGGTGTTAAGTTCAGCGATAAAGCACTTTCAGGTATAGTTTATGCAGAAGTAAATCCTAAAGATTGGACGAAAAACGAAGAGTCTAATGCAATGGTTAGAACAGCCATTCATAACTACAACATTCGTAACGCGGACATGTTAGGTACATACAACCGCTCTAAATTCCAGTTGGAAGTTGGAGATGATTTACCACAAAACACCAATCAACTTGCAAAAGTATACGTTGCTCAAAAACGTAAACTAAAAGTAGGTGATAAGATGGCGGGGCGTCACGGTAACAAAGGTATTGTAGCTAAAATCGTAAGAGAAGAAGACATGCCATTCCTAGAAGACGGAACGCCTGTTGATATCGTATTGAACCCATTGGGTGTACCTTCTCGTATGAACTTAGGTCAGATTTACGAAACAGTACTAGGTTGGGCTGGAGAAAAATTAGGGTTGAAGTTTGCAACACCTATTTTCGATGGAGCTACCCTTGACCAAATAAATGAATTTAGTGACAAAGCTGGTATTCCACGTTATGGTAGAACTTACCTATACGATGGTGGTACAGGCGAGCGTTTTGATCAACCAGCAACAGTAGGTATCATATACATGATCAAGCTATCGCACATGGTAGATGATAAGATGCACGCACGTTCTATAGGACCTTACTCATTGATTACACAGCAACCTCTTGGTGGTAAAGCACAAGAAGGTGGACAGCGTTTTGGTGAGATGGAAGTATGGGCATTGGAAGCATTTGGTGCAGCCAATATCCTACGTGAGATCCTAACCATTAAATCGGATGATGTAATGGGTAGAGCAAAAGCTTATGAAGCTATAGTAAAAGGAGACGTGATACCAGAACCAGGACTACCAGAATCGTTCAATGTATTGTTGCACGAATTGCGTGGCCTAGGTCTTAGCATCACACTTGACTAACCCTTTTTATTGAATTTAAATGTCGTACACAAGAGATAAAAAAGAACCAAAAAGGTTTAATACAATAACCATTAGTTTAGCTTCTCCAGAACAGATCAAAAATCTGTCTTCTGGTGAGGTTACTAAGCCAGAAACAATCAACTATCGTACGCTTAAACCAGAGCGCGACGGATTGTTCTGCGAAAAAATCTTTGGACCAGTAAAGTCATACGAATGTGCTTGTGGTAAGTACAAACGTGTACGTTACCGTGGCATTATATGTGACCGTTGTGGGGTAGAAGTTACCGACAAAAAAGTGCGTCGCGAACGCATGGGACACATTTCATTGGTAGTACCTGTTGCTCACATATGGTTCTTTAAATCATTGCCAAGTAAAATAGGTCACCTTTTAGGTTTGCCTACTAAAACTTTGCAATCTATTGTTTACTACGAAAAGTATGTAGTAATCAATCCAGGAAATGCAACCAATACCGATGGTGCTCCATTGAACCGTTTGGATTTCCTTTCTGAAGAAGAGTATTTAGATATTCTAGATGTTTTGCCACAAGAAAACAGAATGTTGGATGAATTAGATCCAAACAAGTTTGTGGCTAAAATGGGTGCAGAGGCTCTAGAATCATTATTGTCTAGAATCAACCTTGAAGACCTTGCTTTTGAATTAAGAGACAAAGCAGCTAATGAAACTTCACAACAAAGAAAATCTGAGGCTCTTAAACGTCTTCAGGTAGTTGAAGCTTTCAAAGGCGCTAACAAGCATATTGAGAACCGTCCAGAATGGATGATTATCAAAGAAGTACCGGTTATTCCACCAGAACTTCGTCCGTTATTGCCATTGGATGGTGGTCGTTTCGCAACTTCCGATTTGAACGAACTTTACAGAAGGGTTATTATTCGTAACAACCGTCTTAAAAAGTTAGTTGAAATCCGCGCTCCCGAAGTTATCTTACGTAACGAGAAGCGTATGTTGCAAGAGGCTGTCGATTCATTGTTCGATAACTCTAAAAAGGCATCAGCTGTAAAATCTAAGGATCAACGTCCGCTTAAATCTCTTTCAGATTCATTGAAAGGTAAGCAAGGTCGTTTCCGTATGAACCTTTTGGGTAAACGTGTGGATTATTCTGCTCGTTCTGTAATTGTTGTAGGACCAAGTTTGAAACTACACGAATGCGGTATTCCAAAGGACATGGCTGCTGAGCTATACAAACCGTTTATTATCCGTAAGCTTATTCAACGTGGTGTAACATCTACAGTTAAGTTAGCTAAAAAGATAGTTGAGGATAAAGAGCCAATCGTTTGGGAAATATTGGAAAACGTTCTTAAAGGACATCCAGTACTACTAAACCGTGCTCCAACGCTTCACCGTTTGGGTATTCAAGCTTTCCAACCGAGAATGATCGAAGGAAAAGCTATCCAATTGCATCCACTAGCTTGTACTGCCTTCAACGCCGATTTCGATGGTGACCAGATGGCTGTGCATTTACCACTTGGTAATGCGGCAATTTTGGAAGCCCAAATGTTAATGTTGGCATCTCACAACATCCTTAACCCTGCCAACGGTGCACCGATTGCGGTACCATCTCAGGATATGGTTTTGGGTCTTTACTACATCTCTAAGGGTAAAAAATCTACTCCAGAAGAAATAGTAAAAGGTGAAGGCAAAACGTTCTATTCTGCTGAAGAAGTAAATATAGCTTACAACGAAAAAGCTTTGGATCTTCACGCATTCATTAAACTTCGTAGAGAGTTTAAAGATGCAGACGGAGAATTGAAATCTGAAATCATTGAAACTACTACAGGTCGTGTTCTCTTTAATGAGAGAGTACCTGAAGGCGCTGGTTATATCAACGAAAACCTTACTAAAAAGGCATTGCGTAACATCATTGGTCACGTATTGAAAAGTGTTGGTATCGCAAAAACAGCTCAATTCTTGGATGATATCAAAGAACTTGGATTTATGTCAGCCTTTAAAGGTGGACTTTCTTTCAACTTATCTGATGTAATCATTCCTAAGGAGAAAGATATTTTAGTGGATGCTGCTACTAAACAAGTAGCTGAGGTTATGACCAACTATTCAATGGGTCTTATTACCAACAACGAGCGTTACAACCAAATTATTGATATCTGGACACACACCAACTCGAAATTGACGAATACGTTGATGGAGAATTTGAAAAACGACAGACAAGGGTTCAACTCAATCTATATGATGTTTGACTCTGGAGCTCGTGGATCGAAAGAGCAAATTCGTCAGCTTTCTGGAATGCGTGGATTGATGGCGAAACCGCAAAAATCTGGTGCTTCAGGACAAGAGATTATCGAAAACCCAATTTTGGCCAACTTTAAAGAAGGTCTATCAGTATTGGAGTACTTTATCTCAACTCACGGTGCGCGTAAAGGTTTGGCCGATACAGCATTGAAAACTGCCGATGCGGGTTATTTGACTCGTCGTTTGGTAGATGTAGCTCAAGATGTTGTCGTTTCTACAGAAGATTGCGGAACACTACGTGGTATTGTTGCTTCTCCATTGGTTAAAAACGATGAAATTGTTGAAGGACTTGCAGAAAGAATAGTGGGTAGAACACCTGTTGTTGATGTTGTTAATTCTGAAACAGATGAAGTTATTGTTGCTGCTGGTGATGAAATTACCTTAGAAATAGCTGCCGAAATCGAAAAAGCAGGCATCGACGAAGTTGAAATTCGTTCGGTTCTTACTTGTGAAAACGAAAAAGGTATTTGTGCTAAATGTTATGGTACCAACCTAGCGAACAACTTTATGGTTCAAATGGGTGAAGCTGTAGGTGTAATTGCCGCACAGTCTATTGGTGAACCAGGTACACAGCTTACACTTCGTACATTCCACGTAGGGGGTACTGCATCTAACGTAACAGATGAGTCTTCTTTAAAGACTAAGAATAAAGGTTTACTAGAAATAGAAGATCTTAGAACAGTTACACGTGTTGAAGATAATGGCGATAAAGTTGAGGTTGTAATTAACCGTAACTCTGAAGCTAAAATCATCGATCCTAAAACGGGTGTTGTATTAAGTAACAACAACATTCCTTATGGTTCTATCTTATTGAAAAAATCTGGTGATATTCTTGAAAAAGATGACGCTATCTGTAAGTGGGATCCATACAACGCAGTAATGCTTTCTGAAGTAGAAGGTAAAATCCAATTCGTAAACATCGAAGAAGGTCTTACAGTTCGCGAAGAAGTTGATGAGCAAACTGGATTTAAGGAAAAAGTTGTTACAGAAACAAGAGATAAGAAAAAACTTCCTTACATCAATATCGTAAGAGGTAAAGAGAAAGAAATTATTAAAACTTACTCTATTCCTGTTGGAGCTCACCTTAACATCAACACTGGTGATACAGTGAAAATGGGTGAAATCATCGCTAAAATTCCTAGAGTATCAGGAAAAACGGGTGATATTACCGGTGGTCTACCTCGTGTTCAAGAATTATTTGAAGCACGTAACCCAACTAACCCAGCGGTTGTTTCAGAAATTGATGGATACGTTTCTTACGGACCAAAAATTAAACGTGGTAACCGTGAAATCATAGTAGAATCTAAAACTGGTGAGATTAAGAAATACTTAGTATCTCTTTCTAAACACATTTTGGTTCAAGAAAATGACTTCATCAAAGCGGGTAGCCCACTATCTGATGGTGCAATTACACCGTCTGATATCTTGAAAATTAAAGGTAGTAAGGCCGTTCAAGAATACTTAGTAAACGAAGTACAAGAAGTATATCGTTTGCAGGGTGTGAAGATTAACGATAAGCACTTTGAAGTAATTGTACGTCAAATGATGCGTAAAGTTGATGTTCTAGATTCTGGTGATACTCGTTTGTTGCAAAACGAATCTGTTAACCGTTTGGACTTCTTCTCTGAAAATGCAGAAATATTTGGTAAGAAAATTGTTACCGATCCGGGTGCATCTGAAACTTTAAAAAGTGGACAGATTATATCTGCACGTCGTTTACGTGACGAAAACACTCAACTTAAACGTAAAGATTTAGCTCCTGTTGAAGCTCGTGATACTGTACCTGCAACGGCTAGCCCGAAACTATTAGGTATTACAAGAGCATCACTTCAAACAGATAGTTTCATCTCTGCGGCATCTTTCCAAGAGACCACCAAAATATTGAACTCAGCTGCTATTAGAGGTAAGCAAGATCATTTATTGGGTCTTAAAGAAAACGTTATTGTTGGTCACTTGATTCCGGCTGGTTCTGGAGCAAGAGTATTCAACGGTATGCAAGTTGCTAACAAGACAGATCTTCAAGCTAAACTTGACGGTGGAGAGTCTATTGAAGACGCTCTGATTGTTAAACAACCAATGGAAGATCGTAACTAATATTAGTTTATAACTCACTTAAAAACCCGCCTTGTGCGGGTTTTTTTTTAATGTAATTTTACTGCTATGGCAAATAAAGAAAACAACGAAAACAGATTAAACATAGAATTAACCGAAGAACTTGCTGAAGGAAAATACTCCAACCTGGCAATCATTACGCACTCATTTTCTGAGTTTGTATTGGACTTTGTTCGTGTGGTACCTGGTGTACCTAAAGCCAAAGTTCAATCGCGAGTAATTCTAAGCCCTTTCCATGCAAAACGTTTGATGGCAGCTTTGAACGATAATATTGCTAAATACGAAAAAGCCAATGGCCCTATACCTACCAATGCAGGGCAAGAGCAAGAAAACGTTCACTTTCCAATGAATTTTGGAGGTCCAGCTACTGAAGCTTAATTGAAGAAACGTTTATTGAAGATAATATCTCCAAAATTGAACATTACTGAGAATGGTTTCGATAAGCCTGAAAAATAATTTAGGCTTATTGAGGCTCTTCCAAAGGGTGTTTTATAAAAACAAGTAAAGGAATTTACAGGTTGTCCTTTTGGAAAAGTAGGTCCAATCAAGCTAGTTTGAGCTATTCCTTGTTCAATGGGGTTGATGTTTTGGAAATAGTAAAAATCGTTTCTTACTTGCCATTTATCATTGGGGGTAATCCCAAAACTTAAAATAGGCGAAACAAATTTTGTTGCTTGGAAATCATCAGCATAAAAACTCAACATCTCTTGTACAGGTTGAAATTTGCTTGAAAATAGTTGTGTAGCTCTAAAATTTTGAAACTCAAAATCGGTGTTGATGCTCATCATGGCACCAAACCCTATAAATCCATCATTGACAGTAAAAAATTGTCTTGCTTCAAGGTCGTATTTTTTCCAATTAAGAATATGCTCAGCTTCATCTGAAGCGATGGAAGTATTACCAGGGATGTAACTTTCCTTTCCATTTAAAATAGTAAACGAAGCTTTTATATGACTTCCTTTGCTTGGATAAATTTGTGAATTGAGTGTGTTGTGCTCGAGTGTAAGTTTTGGACTAACTCCTGTCCAAGTACTGATGTCACTGGTGTCGGAGCCTGAAAAATTATCATCTAAATAATAATATGCTCGTTGTTTACCAACTTTCATATCAATAGAAATTTTCCCGCTTTTTCCAAAACTTCTTGATAAAGAGGTTGAGAAAAAATCATCTGAAAAGATAACAAAGGGTGGAACTGTTTTTTGTGAAAAAGTTGCCTTACTGTTGAAGTAATCCCAACGATTAAGAGTGTAATTCGTACTTAAAATATACGGTCGTTTAGGACCATAGAAGTAAAATTTCAAACCCGCATGAGCTGAACTATAGAATTTTCCAAAATGTACATTGGCAATGGCTAACAATGGTATTTGTGAAATATTTCGGTATTTCAATTGGGCGAATCCTGAGCTTACTGGTTTGCTCGAAATATTTCCACCTAACTTCAATTCAAACGGTTCTTTAAATCGCTTTTCAAAGATTACAGTGCTATCAATAATATAGGCGTAGTAACGATCGATAAACGGGTCTGAATGAAATTCAGATAATGCTTCTTGAATTGCACTGACTTTTATTTTAGCTTTTTTATCGGTTCTTAAAAACTGCCCTTTCGACGGAAGTGTTTTTTCTCTATAAATAGTGCAAATCTCTCTAAAGGCTTGGCGTCGTTCATTTTGTATTTTAAACTTTACGCTATCGCCTATAATTCCTTTTAATTGTTTTATTGCAGCAGAATACCCAGAATCTATTTGTTCTTGAGGTGTGCTGAAATCAAATGTGCCACTGTTGGTTTCGGGTTCTATTAATATACCCTTTTGGTTAAGAAGTGAATATTCCGTTTTGGCCACTAACATGTTTTTGAGTTGCTCAATTACATCGTCTTCACTTGGGCTATCGTAGTTGTACGATACATTTGATCCTATATAAAAATCGTTTTCGAAAAGATCTATGCTGGGTTGTATAGGGAAGTTGTTATAAAGCCCTCCATCAAAGTAAACCGTATCGTTGACCGAGAATGCTGGGAAATAAAATGGGTAGCTTAAACTAGCTCTTACGGCTTGTATTAAAGATCCTGATTGGAAGACTTTGGATTGCTTGTCTTGAATAAGCGAAGCTGTGCAAATAAAGGGGATGGGTAGTTGGTTGAAATCACCTTGAATTATCAGTTCTGGGGCAAACAAAAACGAACTCAGTTCCTTTTCAAGATTGTTGCTGTTGACAACATACTTGGGTATGTTTTGTTCTAGCGTATGTTTTGGGTTGAAAGACCAACGAATGAACTCAGATTTTTCGTCATCTGACTTCCAAAAATGACTTTTGTGCAAGGATATTTTGCCGTTTGCAATTTCTTGGAAATCTGGATGCAAAACGTTTTTTGTGATTTCATCTATTGAATAACCACTAGCGTACATGGAGCCAATGAGAGCTCCCATACTTGTGCCTGAAATATTATCGATTGGTATTTGTTTTTCTTCCAATGCCTTCAATACCCCGATGTGGGCTAAGCCGGCTGCACCACCACCACTAAGAACCAAACCTATTTTTTGCTGAGCACTAAGTAATGTACTTGACAGCAATAAAATGAGAAGGCTTAATTTTTTTAGCATTTAGTAATTGTGTAGTGCTTTTAGATGGCTTTCGATATGAAATATACGGTTGCTATACCAAGAAAACAACTCTCCGTCTACTAATTTTACATCAGTAACGGTTTCGTTTTTCATTTCTTGTATGTCTTGTTTATTAAAGGGGTAGGGTTCTGATGATAAAAGAATGCATTCGGGGTGGCGTTCCTTTATTTCTTCAATACTTAATTCTGGATAACGCTCTTGAGTAATGAGGTTATTTAATCCACATGCTTCTAAAACACTGTCAATGTAAGTGCCTTTACCGGCAGCCATATAAGGCTTTTTCCAAATTAGGTATATAACGTTTTTTGTTGGTAGATTTTTAATGCTCTGCAATAGAGTATCTAATTGAGCATTGAATGCTGAAGCGGTATTATCAATGGCTAAAATCTGTCCAATTTCAGTTACAAAATCAGAAAAATCGGATACAGAATTGATGTCGCTTACATGCACATCCAAAGCTGTACTCAAAGCCAAAACATCTTCTTTACGGTTTTCTTCCTTATTCGCAAAAACGATATCAGGTTCTAACGCTAAAATATCGTCTGTTCTCGGGTTTTTGGTTCCCCCAATTTGCTTGATATTGGATTTTAAGCTTTCAGGGTGCTCGCAAAATTTTGTACAAGCAACTATGTTTTTAGAAAAACCTAAATGACAAAGTAGTTCTGTAATACTTGGCACCAGCGAAACAATTTTAATCTCGCTGATGTCGGTATTTACAATATGGTTTGCTCCAATAATGGGCATGGGTTTTATCTGCTATACGATGAATGTGGTGAATTTAAATGTTTTCGCCTTCTTCCATGTATCCTTTTTCTATCATCCATTCGTCGTTGAACATTTTGCCAACATATCGACTACCATGATCGTGAAAAAGAACAACCACTACATCGTCTTTAGTTAGTTCACCTTTTTTCTGAAGAATACCTTTTACAGCAGCCCCTGCAGAGTTGCCTACAAAGATTCCTTCTTGGCGTGCTAAGTGACGAGTATAACGACAGCTGTCTCTATCGGTAACTTTTTCAAAAGCATCTATGATATCAAAATCAACGTTTTTTGGAATGATATCTTCTCCAATACCTTCGGTTACATATGGGTAGATTTCGTTCTCATCAAATTCACCCGTTTCGTGATATTTTTTGAAAACAGAACCATATGTATCGATTCCCCAAATTTTGATGTTAGGATTTTTTTCTTTTAGGAATTTTCCAACTCCTGAAATAGTACCACCTGTACCAACACCAACTACAAAGTGAGTGATTTTACCTTCTGTTTGTTCCCAAATTTCTGGTCCTGTAGAAAGATAATGCGCTTTTCTGTTGCTCAAGTTATCGTATTGATTAACGTACAAAGAGTTAGGTATTTCTGTAGCCAATCGGCGCGCTACTGAGTAATAACTACGTGGATCTTCAGGTGCTACACTGGTTGGTGTAACGATGCATTCAGCACCCATAGCACGCAAAATATCTACTTTTTCTTTCGATTGTTTATCGGCCATGGTACAAATAAGTTTGTATCCACGTGATATGGCAGCCAAAGCCAACCCCATACCGGTGTTGCCAGAAGTCCCTTCGATAAGAGTTCCTCCTGGTTTGATTTTACCTTCTGCTTCAGCATCCAAAAGCATTTGCAAAGCCATACGATCTTTTACCGAGTTACCTGGGTTCGTCGTTTCTACTTTTGCTAAAACCAAAGCATCAACCTCGGCTGTAACTTTGTTTAATTTTACTAAAGGTGTGTTGCCAATAGTTTCTAAAATGTTATCGTAATACTTCATAATAATTAATTGAGTCGCAGCAATTCTGCGGCATTCATTTTTCTTAATATTTTAAGCGGTAAATAGCTTATCAACACGGGTAAAATAAGCGACGCTAAACTTATGCCTGCAAAGAAACTAATATCAAAGCTAAAAGGCACCTCTTCTACAAAATAGTCTTTGGGGTTTAATCGCAACCAGTGCCATTGCCATTGTGAAAAAGCGATAAGAAGCGAAATTATATTTCCTATTATTAAAGCTTTTACGTTGAGTTTGAAACCGGTGTATGCGAACACTTTTTTAATGTCTTTTTCTTGTGTCCCTAAGGCTTTGAGTATGGCGATCAAGTTAGTTTTCTCTATAATCAATACAAGCAGTACTGAGCTGTTGTTGATAAGGGCAATACACAGCACCAAAGCAATGATGACAGTTACATTGGTGTACAACAATTTTAGCCAGTTGAACAATTGTGGGTACAATTCTTGGCTAGTGGTGTAAAGTAAATTGTATGGTAAAAGGTATTCAATTTCGGAAGGAGATAATACATTGTTTTCAATGCGAATGGCATCAACATAGCCGAAGTGGGTATTCAATGTTGGTGTATTTGAATGGATGTTTGCTGAAGATTTTATTCCATTTTCATCGATTATTTCAACTACAACTGAATCATTATAAGGAATAGAAAAACCTTTTATTACCTGTATTTCTCCATTAAGGGTAAGTTGAGCGATATTTTTTGTGTTTCCTACAATTGTTGAATCCGTCCAAACGAAGTTAACTTTGCCGCCGAGTTGAAGAACGTCTTGCAATTTTGGCAAATAACAAAATGCTATTTTTTCGTCTATTTCCTCTAAATAACTATTGAATACAGGAATGAATTTTAGTTTTCTAATCTTGTATTTTTCACTGCCTGCAGCTAGAATGATTGATGCTGTAGAATCAGCATTGATAGCCATGGATTGAAACAAGGTTTGACTTACATAAACGGCGTTACTATCAGCAGCATTCCATTCAAAAGGTAAATTTTCGAAGCCACTAATCGCGACAGATTTTATCCCGGTTTTGGTTTGAAATGTAAGGGCAGCTGTTAGGTAAGCATTGGCTAGAACGTTGTTGTCCGATAAGATCGTTTTGATGCTGTCGCTAGCTATAAGAAAAGGGGAAGATGAAATACCACTTTCTATTTGTCCATAGCCATTGAAAACGGCTATTTTATTGGTGATTTCGCTCTTAAAACCTTGGATAATAAAGCCCGTGCATTGCATTATTACAATGGAAATAATAATACCGGCCAATCCAAGTTTAAATATGGGTGTACTTTTGTTACCCATATTCTTTTCGATGACGTTTTTGGCTAAATACCGATGCAGTGGCACGAAGGCTAGTTTTTTGTGCAAAATAACAATACTTGTTGGCCTTTGCTTTGTTTCTACACTTGCTTTTTCTCAAATAAAAGTGGGCGCAGAGCAATACGAGTTATATGCTTCACAACTAGAGGGTAAAAAAGTGGCTTTGATTGCCAACCAAAGCTCCTTAGTTAAGGACGAACATTTGGTGGATTTTCTGTTGTCCAAAGAAGTCGACATCGTTAAAATTTTCTCGCCAGAGCATGGTTTTAGAGGCACTGCCGACGCAGGGCAAAAGGTGCATTCTTCTAGAGATAAAAAGACAGGGCTTGCTTGCGTATCTCTCTACGGTAAGAATAAAAAACCAAGTGATTTTCAATTGAAAGGTGTAGATGTTTTGGTGTTTGATTTGCAAGATGTTGGTGTTCGATTTTACACCTACTTAAGCACATTGCATTATATCATGGAAGCAGCCGCTGAAAATCAAATTGAGGTGGTGGTACTGGATAGACCCAACCCGAATATTGATAGAATAGATGGCCCAATATTGGAAGAGAATTGCTCGTCTTTTATTGGCATACATCCAATTCCGGTATTGCATGGAATGACATTAGGCGAGTTGGCTAAGATGATCAACAACGAAGCTTGGTTAGCTAATGGTGTAAAATGTAAGCTATCGGTTGTGCCAGTTAAAAATTACACCCGAGTTTCTGAATACACTTTGAAGGTAAGGCCATCGCCAAATTTGCCGAATCATCAATCCATTCGTTTGTACCCTTCTTTATGTTTTTTTGAAGGGACCATTGTTTCTATAGGTCGAGGTACCGATTATCCTTTTCAAGTGTATGGGCATCCATTTCTAAATCAAGTACAAAAATTTGCTTTTACCCCTCATCCAATTGAGGGAGCATCCAATCCTAAGTTGAATGGTAAAGTGTGTTATGGGTATGATTTGCGCGATCAAAAAGTACAACTTGGAGCAGGTCTCAATTTGTCCTACCTGATAGATACTTACCATCGATATGCTATCAAAGAACAGTTTTTTAATAAAAGTTTTTTCAGATTGTTGGCAGGTACGGATGAATTGTTGAGACAAATACAATCTGGAATGTCGGAAGCTGAAATCAAACGCACTTGGCAAACTGGGTTGACAAAATTCAAATCGGACAGAAAACCTTACTTGCTTTATAATTAATACATTAAGGGCATGAAAGCGGTATTTATTTTCATGTTTTTCGCCTTGTCTAGTCTATTGTTTGGACAAGATAATGTGTGCCATGGCGCAGTCATTCCAACCAACTACAGTGCTTCAGATTATTTTGAAGTTGTTGATGTAAATCATCGTTTAGATTTCAGTGTTTCTAGAAAGAAAAGAACCCATTTTATTCAGACGTCCAACAACTTGTTTCGCCTTGAAAAAGGGGAGGTATTGTACTTCAACGATAGCGTAATTGCAGAGTTTGAAAAAGGTAAATGGAAGCTAAATATGGGGCAAATAATTAGTGAACAACAAACCGAAGATGGTTGGGTTTACCGTTTGAATGAAGAAGTCATTCTAACAGCCTATTTTTCTTTGGATAGGGTAGAAGACTGTTATTATCTATGCTTTGATGCAGAAGAATGGAACGATGCTTCTAAAGTATCGGCTTATGTCGTTGCTGCACGTTTTACCAAATCGGTACCCATGAGCCGTTTCACAATTGCAGCAGATGTTTTGCTCGACATCTTTGTTGATGTTTTGTATTTACTATCCATTTAGGCATAAAAAAAGCAGTCCATTACTGAACTGCTTTTGAAATAGAATTTGAAATCTAAAATTAGATATGAATCACCTCATCGTAAGCTGCAGCAGCTGCTTCCATAACCGCTTCAGAAAGCGTTGGGTGAGGGTGAATGGTTTTGATCAATTCATGACCCGTAGTTTCTAATTTTCTAACGGCAACAATTTCAGCAATCATTTCAGTTACGTTAGCACCTACCATGTGGCCACCTAATAACTCACCATATTTTGCGTCGAAAATAAGTTTTACAAAACCGTCTTTAGCTCCAGAAGCACTAGCTTTTCCTGATGCTGAGAATGGGAATTTTCCAATCTTAATATCGTATCCAGCTTCTTTGGCAGCGGCTTCGGTATAACCAACTGAAGCAATTTCCGGGCTACAGTAAGTACAGCCTGGTATGTTGTTGTAGTCGATTTTTTCTACGTTGTGTCCTTTAATTTTTTCAACACATGTAATGCCTTCAGCCGATGCTACGTGAGCCAATGCTGGTCCAGGTACACAATCGCCAATGGCATAGTAACCAGGCATGTTGGTTTGGTAAAAATCGTTGACCATTATTTTGCCTTTATCGGTAGCAATTCCAACATCTTCTAAACCAATGTTTTCGATGTTAGCAGCAATACCAACTGCAGAAAGAACGATATCACAATCGATAATTTCTTCGCCTTTTTTGGTTTTTACAGTAACCTTACATCCCGTTCCAGAAGTATCTACTTTTTCAACCGATGAATTGGTCATTACTTTGATACCTGCTTTTTTAAATGAGCGTTCCAATTGCTTAGAAACTTCGGTATCTTCAACAGGTACAATGTTTGGTAAATATTCTACTACTGTTACTTCTGTACCAATAGCATTGTAGAAATAAGCAAACTCAACACCTATAGCTCCAGAACCAACAACCACCATTTTCTTAGGTTGTTTTTCCAAACTCATAGCTTGTCTGTAGCCTATTACTTTTTTTCCGTCTTGTGGAAGATTTGGTAATTCGCGACTACGAGCTCCTGTAGCAACAATGATGTGGTCGGCAGAATATTCTGTGTTTTTTCCGTCAGCATCTACTACATCTATTTTTTTTCCTGGCTTCAATTTACCAGTACCCATGATAACATCAATCTTGTTCTTTTTCATCAAGAACTTGATACCGTTACTCATACCTTCAGCTACTCCACGGCTACGTTTTACCATGGCGCCAAAATCGGCTTTCCCGCCTTCAACAGTTATACCGTAATCTTCGGCATGTTGTAGGTATTCAAAAACGTTTGCACTTTTAAGCAAAGCTTTGGTTGGAATACATCCCCAGTTAAGGCAAATACCGCCTAAAGCTTCTTTTTCTACAACCGCAGTTTTAAAACCCAATTGCGAAGCGCGAATAGCTGTTACATACCCTCCTGGGCCGCTACCAAGTACAATAATATCGTATTTCATGCTCTGTATTTTAACGTAAGTTTGTGCGAATGTACTAAAAGAGCAATCATTCTTATGCCCATTTGCAATTATGTATTGGCTTACAATAAGCTACAGCTTCCTTGGTTAGAAGTTGAATTTAAAGTTTCAGAAATATCAACGGATTTAGATTTGTTTTTCCCACTATGGCGTCCAGGTCGTTATGAGGAAGGCAATTTCATGAAGAATGTGCGTGGAATGCGTTTCATTGTTGATGGTACTAAGTTCACTCCAGAACGAGTTAGTCTAAATCATTGGAGAATAACCGGATGCGAAGGAAAAACACTTCAAGTGAAATATCAATTTTTCGCTAAAGATTTGAATGCCGGTAGCACCCATTGTGGTGAAGATTTATTTTATGTAAATCCTGTGAATGCTTGCATATATGCCGAGCAATTAAAACTCGATCCACAACATGTTCATTTGGATTATCCTCAGCGTTGGGATATTGCTGGTGGTTTGCCAAAGTCGGAGAATGCGTTTGATTTTGTATTCGATTCGGTAGATCATTTTTTCGACACCCCATTTTACGCGAGCAGCTCATTAAAAAGCTATCAGTTTGATTTAAAAGGTGTAGATGTTAACATCCATATGGTCGGTAATGTTGAACCCGATTTCTTAAAAATGCGTAAGGATTTTGTGGGCTTTATGGCTGCGCAAATGAACGATATGGGTGGTTTTCCGGCTAAGGAATATCATTACGTATACATTATTACTGACCATAAAGCATACCATGGTGTTGAACATTTGAACAGTACCGTAATCATGTTAGGGCCAAGTGCCGAATTGTTTGGCGAAGGATACGAATCACTTTTAGGTGTAAGCTCGCATGAATTTTATCATTCTTGGTGTGTGAAAACGATCCGACCTACTGAATGGATGCCCTATGAATTCAATAAAGTATGTCCAAGTAAATTGGGATATATAGCCGAGGGAATTACAACCTTAATGGGCGATTTGTATTTGCTAAAAGGCAATGTGTACGATCGTACTTGGTTTGGTAACGAAATGGGCAAACACTTCACACGTTACATTCAAAACTTTGGTCGTTTTAGAATGTCGGTAGCCGATAGTTCTTACGAAACGTGGATAGACGGATATGAAAAAGGCATACCAGACAGAAAAGTGTCAATCTACAATGAAGGAGCTATTTTGGCCTTTATCGTAGACTATTTAATGCGTTTGAATTCCAAAAATCAGATGGGCTTAGTCGATTTGATGAGAGAGATGTACGAAGACGAACGGATCTTGAAACATGGTATAAGCGAAGACGATTGGAAAAATTATCTAATCAAATACATTCCAAAAGAAGGTGAAACTTTATTCAATGATTTTTATAACGGTACTGCCGATTATAGATACTATGCTTACGAAGCTATGTTCTACAATGGTTATGCTGTAGAAGAAGTGCCTGTTGAAGACTTTTGCGAAGCTTATTTAGGTTTTCGAGTAAAAAAAGTGGGCGCCAATTATCAAGTGCTTTCTGTTTACGAAACCAGTTATGCTTCAGAATTTGGAATATGCGAAGGCGATATTTTGCTCAGTATTGATGGCGAAGAAGTTAATGATGAAATTTTAGCCAAAATGCATGAAAAACATAGAGATGAGATACATTTTCATTTCAAACATGAGTTGGGTGAACGTAAATTGATGATGAGAGCAAACGATAGAGTCTTTTTTAAAGAAGCTAAAGTGGAATTGTTGACAATGGACATCAAACAGCGTCAAGCATTCAATAAATTAATCGGTAGAAATTAGGGTATGGAAACTTTTCAAAAACCGCGCAGTGGATTCTTTGTCTTTCTAGGGGTTCTTTCGTTTATAGGCAATGGTTTGGCCTTGTTTTTTAATGGTATTACACTACTGTTTATAGAAACCATTCAAGAATTTATGCGTGAAGGCGATGTAAAGGAAATGATGGAAGATATTTTTGGAGAAGTAGTTTTTCAGCCAGAAGAATGGGAGTTGATTGGAAACACTATGGCAGCAGCACCTATTCTAAGCACTATAAAGTTGGTTGCTGCAGTGGGTTCAATAATTGGTGTTTACATGCTTTTTAAAGGCAAATCACAAGGGTTTCTTTGGTATTTAACGGCTCAATTGATAGAGCTTGTTTTGCCTATATTGATTGTCGATAAAATGGGGTTACCTATTTTAGGATTTGCTATTACGTGCTTGTTTTTGGCGGTATATTATGTCGAAAGCAAACGCCTCTCGGTTATCGAACAGCAATAACGGTTATTTCTACTAAGGCATTAGCCGGTAATTGTTTTACAGCCACACATTCTCTAGCCGGTTTGTGATCGCCAAAAGCCTTTGCGTAAATCTCATTTACAACACTAAAATTGGCCATGTCGGTAAGAAATACTGAGGCTTTAATGATGTTGTTTAAGTTGAGATTGTCTATTGCTAATACGGCTTTAATATTCTTGAAAACTTGTTTGCATTGTTCTTCAACACTGGCCCCTGCAAATTGCATTGTGGTTGGGTCAAATCCAATTTGTCCTGATAAATAATACGTGCCATTGGCTTCAGTGCATTGACTATAAGGTCCTATGGCTTTAGGTGCTTTGTCGGTATTAAGAAATCGCATAATGTTTTAGAATAATAGTCCGTTGTTATCAGAAAGATTCTTACGTCGTTGAATTTTTACGTCTTTCAATATCGCTGATTTCATGTTGAGTGAAACCTGTATGCTTTTTAAGAAACCTGTTGGGATGTAATTTACCCTGAATTCCCAGCAATTCAAATCTACATATAGATTCAACGTTGTTGGAGTCATTTGTTTAGCTACAAAATCGTATCCGGTAAAGTAACCCACACTAAAACGGGTTAAGAATTTTAAGTCGCCACTAAAGGTTACACTTTTAGTAAATGATTCGTTGTACTGCTTTTCAGAAGTGCTATAAAACGAACTGTACGTGTAATTGATATTGGCATTTGTACTCAAATTCATGGATTTATCACTGAATTTATCCCAAAAATCACTCAGTCTAAAATTGTAGCCTAAGGCCAAATTAGCATTGCTCATTCTAGCAAGTTGTCCTGTGCTTTTGTACAAACTGGTATTGATGTTTTGCCCCGTAGCGGTATCTATCTGATAAGGATTGAATACGGCATTGGCAGTGATGTTTACTTTTTGAAATAAACTGGTTCTGAAGCTTGTGTTTACGTTGCTCCACCGTACCGAGTCTTTGAAAACGTTGTAAAAACTACTTAAAGATAATGCGTCAATAAGCTTAACTTTTTTGCTTGAGCTATTGCCATCTTTATCTTTAGTATTCACCTTCATCTCTACATTGTTTTGCAGATTTAAAGCCAAACCACCAACTTCTTGAGCTGAAGTAGTACCATATATACCTATGCTGTACGGATCGTAAGTAACAAGCGAAGCAGAATCACCGAAATTGCCGGTAATACTTTGATCAAAACCAGGTGAGTAATTTAAAGTAGCACTAGGTATCATGACATGCCTAATGGCTTTTACTTTCCCTTTTTTGAAACGGTACATTCCGTATAACTTGGTGGTTACACGGGTGTTGAAAGAGTAATCGTAAACATTAGAAAAACGAGCAATAGTATCAATTACAGCTTGGTCTCGGGCAATATCATAGCTTCTATCCAATTTGTCGAAATACATTCGATCGGTAAAATTGATGCTCGGGTTTACTATGAAGTGCCAAGCATTGATGTTGGTGCTAACCGAAGCACTGTGTCGTATACCGTTTCTACTGCTGTTAATAAGTTGGTTAAGACTGTCCATTCGAAGCGCACTTTCGTTGGCTGTAATTCGGTTGCTGGCTGTTGCTGTGTAGTTAAAACCAATGTTTTCATACCAAGTATTTTTGCTGTTGGTTTTGCTCTTCAAAAATGAAAGAGGCAGGTTGACACGGCTTAGGTTGAAGGTAACATTTGGAAGCGAAAGATTGAAGATTTTTGTTTGAGTGTTTTGGCTATGACTACCCGATATGGCAAGGTTGTAGGGTTTGCCAGCCCATCTTTTGCTATAAGATATATTACTCTGAAATGTATTGGTTAAAAAATCTTGAATATCGGTGTTGATAGAACTTCTGAAAGTTGAGTTACTACCGATGTTTACGCTTGCATTGAAATTGGTGTTGGGCCTTGCTTTTGGATCTTGAATATGGCTCCAACGTATGAACGTGTTTTTCGTTTCCGAAGAACTTGGAAGGCCTGCAATTCCCGATTTTATAACGTTGTATTTTAAATCCAAATTTCCATTAAAACGATAACGACTTTTGTACCTGAAAATACTTTTCATGCCGTACGATCCTTTGGTGTAAATATCACCTGTAACTTGCAAATCGGCATTTTTTCCAAGGGGTTGATACCAACCTCCAT
>TARA_R110001592_G_scaffold153619_1_pt1 | contig 24683 bp, 15 predicted proteins | sample TARA_R110001592 | Tara Oceans TARA_R110001592 (sample SAMEA4398387) | marine metagenome | biome: Polar Biome; feature: [SRF] surface water layer (ENVO:00010504); material: water (ENVO:00002006), including particulate matter (ENVO:01000060) such as... | depth 5 m | reverse complement strand
GGTGGTATTATGAACACCATGGTACCCGAAAAAGACATCCCGAGCCATCAAGGGCCCGACGCACAAAGTGTAGATCCCGAATTGAATGTGATCACCTCGGCGGTAAAAGTTCCGGAAACCTTGAGCCACATGCACTATTGGAACGTGAAGTTAAAAAAACAGACCACGAAGGAAGACGTGCTGAAAGCCTTTAAAACGTCCAGCCGTATTAAGCTGATCCGTTATGACCAAGGCTTGGTTTCCAACAATACCATTAAGGAAATGTTCCTGGATATGGGAAGGCCTTGGGGCGATATGTACGAGGTGGCTCTTTGGGAAGATATGCTGAAAGTGGTGGGCGATGAACTTTTTTATGCTTATGTGGTCGATAATCAGGCAATCGTAATCCCAGAGACCATCGATGCCATTAGGGCACTTACCGGCATGGAGACCGATGCCGCAAAATCCATCTCTAAAACCAATAAAAGTTTAGGGATCAAATAAACCATTCTGTAATGAAATAAGCATACCTAACCTAACCTGTTCGATTAAGACCGGGACGGTTAGGATGCGAATTCAACCTGCCGGCCCCATGGCACGGCAGGTCCCACAGATATAAACAAATAAATATAAGCAGATGAAAACACATGAAAACATAGTGGAACAGTTAGGGGACAAAGCGTCTTTCTATCTGGATCATGTAAGTGAAAAAATTACCAAGGATGAATTACAGTTGCCCGACAAAAACTTTGTCGATAAGGTATTTGTCGATAGCAACCGAAACCCACAGGTACTGCGGAGCCTTGCCCAATTGTACGGACATGGCAACCTGAAAGACACGGGGTATTTAAGCATCCTGCCCGTTGATCAGGGCATTGAGCACAGTGCAGCCTTTTCTTTCTATAAAAACCCAGACTATTTTGATCCAGAAAATATCATAAAACTTGCCGTGGAAGCAGGGTGCAATGGTGTGGCTTCCACCTTTGGGGTTTTGGCGCTGAACGCCCGCAAATATGCACACAAAATCCCGTTTATTGTGAAGATCAACCACAATGAACTGCTTACCTATCCCAATAAATATGACCAAACCTTATTTGGAAAAGTAAAAAATGCTTGGGATATGGGAGCCGTTGCCGTGGGTGCCACCATCTATTTTGGTTCCGAGGAAAGCAACCGGCAGCTCAAGGAAATTTCCGAAGCTTTTGAAGAAGCCCACAATTTGGGAATGGCTACCATTTTATGGTGCTATCTGCGCAATGATGGATTTAAAACAGAGAAAGAAGATTATCACGCAGCGGCAGATCTTACAGGGCAAGCCAATCATTTGGGCGTGACCATTCAGGCAGATATCATCAAACAGAAACTGCCGGCTAATAACTTTGGATTTAAAAACATAGGTTTTGGAAAATATGATGATGACATGTACAAAACACTTACCACCGACCATCCCATTGACCTATGCAGATTGCAAGTGGCCAATTGCTATATGGGCAAAATAGGATTGATCAATTCCGGTGGTGGATCTAAAGGGGAGTCCGATTTGGTTGATGCGATAACTACTGCGGTAATCAATAAAAGAGCCGGCGGTTCCGGATTGATAATGGGACGAAAAGCGTTTCAACGCCCTTTGAAGGAAGGGGTTGAATTGATCAAGGCTGTTCAGGATGTCTATCTGGATAAACAGATAACAATTGCATAACTTAAAATAGAAAAACAAAGTTTTAACTAAATGTACAGCATAAAACCAAAAAAAAACACAATCCTAAAAATCGGTAAAATGACCTTATTAATTTTTCTTTTATTACTTATTATTCCAATTGGCTCTATTGCTGGCTATGAGTATTTCAAAGTTATTAACGCACCAAAATACAATCCTGAAACCATGGCATTAAATTACGAAATTGTGGGTTCTGGCAACAAAAAATTGGTGTTTATACATGGCTTAACGGGGTCTAAAAATTATTGGAAAAGAGAGCTGGAAACCGTTAGTAAAACACATCAGCTGTTATTGGTGGATTTACTGGGATTTGGTGATTCTCCAAAACCTAATAGCGATTATAGTCTCAACATCCAACTAAATGCCCTGGAAAAGATAATTACCAAAGAAAATTTTAATGATGGCAATACTGTAATTGTAGGGCACTCCATGGGAGCCATTATCTCCCTGGCACTGCTTGCAGAACATAGCAATTGGTTTGAAGGGGCCATCATTACAGGGCTTCCTATTTATAAAGATAGAAATGAATTTAGGGAAATCATGTCCGGTCATGCCGTTTTTGATCGATTGGCATCGGGAAAATATGGGACACTTATTTGTATGCTGCATCCCATTTTTATGACTGATTATTTTAAGCCCGATAATTTAACGGACGATGTGTATGAAGATGCAAAAAAACATACCTGGCAAAGTTATGCCAACTCCTTGAATGAAGTGGTGATCAAACCCGATTTATACGCCTTTTCAAAAGCCATTAAAGACAAAAAGATTGTCTTTATACACGGAGCGGAGGATACTTCCGCACCTTATGAAACTGCCAAAGAATATGCTGAAACATTTTCCAACGCCAAATTTATAACTATCAAAGATGGCGATCACCAATTATTTTTAAAAGAGCCCAACATACTGTGGCGGGCCATTCAAGATTTTTCTGTTTCTGAAGATACCATCATAGGAACAGTTGGGCCAAAGGCCTTAAATATCAGTAAAAACGAACAAGCACTCAACATTAAATGAACACTAAAATCAAAAGCGAAAGCATATAAAAACGAAGATGAAAAAACTGGTTATTTTTGATTTGGACGGCACCCTGGCCGAAAGCAAATCTTCGCTCGATGCCGAAATGTCTGCATTGCTGCAGGACTTGCTCAAACGGGTAAAGGTGGCCGTTATTTCAGGTGGCGATTGGCCACAGTTTGAAAAGCAACTGCTTGCTAACTTCCCAGTAAATGGCCTGCTAGACAACCTTTCTATACTGCCGACTTGCGGTACCAAATTTTATAAATATGCCAATGGATGGGAAAAAATATATGCTGAGAACCTATCAATAAAGGAAAAAGAGAAAATAATTCATGCGCTCAAAGAAGCATCCAACACCGTGGATTTTAAGATAGAAAAAACCTGGGGTGAAGTTATCGAAGACCGTGGAAGCCAGATCACTTTTTCGGCATTGGGACAAAAAGCCCCGTTGGAAGAAAAGAAAACCTGGGACCCTGATTTTGTAAAGCGCAAAAAGATAAAGGCTATTCTCGATCAACGCATTCCCGAATTCTCGATCAGAATGGGAGGCACCACCTCTGTTGACGTTACAAAACCTGGGATAGACAAAGCTTATGGAATCAACAAACTAAAGGACATCTTGGGAATTGAAGTATCTGAAATGATTTTTATCGGCGATGCCTTATTTCCAGGAGGCAATGACTATCCGGTAAAACAGACGGGGGTGGTTTCTATCAGTGTAAGGGATCCCCACGAAGCGAAACGGATCATCGAAACAATAAACGCATGTCTATGAAAAACCAATTAATTAGTATATCAATGAAAAAGCCATTATTGATTTTTAAACATACAGGGCAATGCCATGCTTTGGTTTGCTTGGATGCAAGCTTCCCAAACGGCACATTAACTAACAAACATTTTAAATTGTAAATATTAGAATTTATGAAAACAAGCAATATCAATGTACACGACATGCTATCAGTTTGGAGTGTAGAAGAAGTGGAAAAACACATTAGCGAGGTACCGGGCGTCGAAAGTGTTACAATGAATTACGCTACGGAAACCGCCACGGTTCGCTACGACGAAACCCGTCTGGATGTTGCGGATATCAAATCCTCTGTACGGCAAAGAAGCCATGAGTCCTTTGCACAGGAGCATTCGGCAGATAAACCTGCAGAAGAGAAAGATGAAGACCCGGCAACACCGCCTTCATCCGAAATCCAGGAAAAAAATGCCAAACCTGAAACCATATCTCCGGAAAAAACGGAAAACCCTGACGTGACTCCGCCGACCGGTACGGCAGGCAAACCCGAAAAAGAAAAAGAAAAGTCATCTGCAGCAGTACAGCCGAAAGAAAAAGACAAAGCTGAAACCAAACCAACAGCAATTGGAGAGAAGAAAGAGGAAGATAGTGCCGGCATTGACCACAGTAAAATGGACCACTCGAAAATGGAAGACCCAAAATCGGCAACGTCCCCTACGGGTAAAAGCCATGAAGGGCACAAGACCCAGGGCGACCAGCCCACGATGTCTGAACAAATGGCTTATGAAATGGGGCATGGCGGCCAGGATATGGCGGCTATTGTACGCGATTTACGCAACCGCTTTTGGATCTGCCTTATTTTCACGATACCAATCTTTATCTATTCCCCTATGGGAGGGCTTTTCGAACCGCCACAACCACCGTTTGGGCTGGACCTGAACCTGTGGCTGTTTTTCTTGGCAAGTGCCGCAGTGCTTTATCCAAGTTGGCCATTCTTTGTCTCTGCTTGGCGTGCCCTAAAAAAAGGTATCCTAGGCATGGCGGTGCTGATAGTTCTGAGCGTAGGAACGGGATATCTCTTCAGCATCATCAGCATATTCTTCTTGGAAGGGGGCGACCAGTTCTTTGAGGCCATAGCCGTTCTGTTGGTTTTCATCCTACTCGGTCATTGGCTCGAAATGCGCGCCCGTGCAGGAGCATCATCGGCCATAAAGGCATTGATGGACCTTACGCCAGCAAAGGCATCGGTAATCCGCAACGGTGAGGAAATAGAAGTGCCAACGGCCGAAGTATTGCAAGACGAGATCGTCGTAATGCGCCCGGGTGCCAAGATTCCCGTTGATGGAACGGTGGAGAGCGGAGAATCCTTGGTTGACGAGTCCATGCTCACAGGAGAGTCGATGCCTGTGAAAAAAGGGCCCGGTGACACGGTCATCGGTGCAACCATTAACAAGACCGGTAGCTTTCGCTACAAGGCGACGAAGGTCGGGGCCGACTCGGCACTGGCACAGATCGTAAAACTGGTACAGGAGGCCCAGAACTCCAAGGCACCGGCACAACTATTGGCAGATAAGGCAGCACAATTACTGGTGATTGCCGCAATCGTCATTGGCCTTGCAACCTTTTCGGTTTGGTTTTGGTGGATTGGGGCACCGCTAATGTTTGGACTGACCCTGACCATTACAGTATTCGTAATCGCCTGTCCGGACGCCCTGGGCCTTGCTACGCCAATGGCGGTCATGGTAAGCACCGGCCTAGGAGCCAAGAACGGTATCCTGTTCAAGAATGCATCGGCACTGGAAGACGCTACAAAGTTGAACGTCATTGTCTGCGACAAAACCGGTACACTTACCGTGGGCCAACCGGAGGTAGTTGAGATTGTTACCGCAAAAGGTGTTACCGAGGATCAATTGCTTACTGCTGCCGCTGCCGTAGAGCAGGGATCGGACCATCCGCTGGCCCAAGCAATACTGCGCAAGGCAGAGAACCTAACCGTGAAGGCACCCACAAAATTTGAAAGCCTTGACGGGATGGGGGCACGTGCAGAGACCGCCGCCGGAACGGTTTTTCTTGGCAACCGCCTATTAATGGACACCCAGAAACTCGCACTCGATGGCCTGGAAAATGAGGTTACCCGGATGCAGGAAGACGGTCGGACCGTTGTGCACGTAGCACAGGCTGGCCGCGTGATAGGGCTTATCGCCATCGCAGATGCCATAAGGCCATCGTCCAAGGCAATGGTAGAAAAATTGCGTAAGCGCGGTATTGAAGTGGTTATGCTTACCGGCGACAATGAAGCTACAGCAAGACGAATTGCCAAGGACCTTGGAATCGACAACGTCATGGCCGATGTGCTTCCGGCCCAAAAAGCCGAAAAAGTGAAAGAGCTGCAGGCGCAAGGAAAGAAAGTTGGCATGGTCGGAGACGGCGTTAATGATGCTCCCGCACTAACACAGGCCGAAGTAGGGTTTGCCATTGGCGCCGGCACCGATGTTGCCATGGAAAGCGCAGACGTGGTACTCATGAAAAGCGATCCTTATGATATCGTTGGTGCCATAGAGCTCTCTCGCGCCACCGTGCGCAAGATGCACCAAAACCTTTGGTGGGCCGTAGGCTACAATGTGTTGGCATTTCCGCTTGCCGCAGGGGTTCTGTACCCTTTTGTGTTGAGCCCCGAAGTGGCGGCACTTTCAATGTCCGGCAGTACCCTCATCGTTGCGGTCAATGCGTTGCTGCTGAAGTTTATCAAACTGGAAGGCATTCACAAACTGGACAAAAAAGCGGCCTAAAATGAAAAATAGTCCAATTAAACATATAGGCGTATTTACCTCGGGAGGCGATAGTCCTGGAATGAACGCTGCATTGTACGCGATTGCAAAGACAGCAGAGACAAAAGGCATAAAAGTGAGCGGTATCCGCAAAGGCTATGAAGGTATGATTGATGGTGATATTGTTCCACTTGAAGTCCATGAATTGCAAAAACTGGCCCATAGGGGCGGAACCATATTAAAAACAGCACGAAGCCAGCGCTTTATGCAATTGGAAGGTAGAAAAAAAGCTTTGCAAATGCTAAAGGATAATAATATAGATGCCTTGATTGCCATTGGCGGTGATGGCACTTTTAGAGGTTTGTTGGCTTTTTCAGAAATATGTGACATTCCTTTTATAGGCATTCCGGGAACCATTGACAATGATATTTCCGGAACCGATTATACCCTCGGTTTTGATTCCGCGGTAAACACGGCCATTGAAAACATTGATAAAATCCGGGATACGGCCGAATCGCATAACCGCGTGTTCATTATAGAAGTCATGGGCAGGGATTCCGGTTATATAGGCATCCATTCAGGACTTACCGTGGGTGCCGATGCCATACTCATTCCCGAAAGTGGCGAGGACTTTATTCATTTATTGGATAAAATAAAAGATTATGATAATGAAGAAGCTTTTCTGGTAGTGGTGTCCGAAGGGGACGAATTGGGGGCAGAATTGGTTGCCTCAAAAATCAAGGAAATCAACCCCAGTGTTGACTTACGTATTACAAAATTAGGACACGTACAACGCGGTGGCAATCCATCAGCATTTGACAGAATGCTGGGGATTAGACTTGGTGTGGCATCTGTGGATGCACTTTTAAAAGGTAAAAAAAACGTAATGGCAGGAATTCTGAACAATCAATTACGCCTGACCCCTTTTAATCAAGTGGTAAAGCAACATAGTATCAATAAAGAATTACAAGAGCTTTTAAAAATATTCGGTAGTTAAAATGAAAAGACCGGTAGCCAACATATTGACCATCTTCCTGCTAACCGCGGCGACCATTATCTTTGAGATAAGTCTGTCTCGCCTATTCTCCTACCTTCTCAGTTTTCATTTTGTACTCATTATCATTGCCTTTTCCATATTAGGGCTGGGAATCGGCCAAATAAGCTATGCCAAGTTTTACAAAAGGATGGATAATACCTTGGTTTTTTGGGCTGCCATGCCTGCAGTTTCCATGTTCTTGAGTTTTTTCCTATTGCTTGTGCTATCAAAAATCGGTATTTCGTCGTACACTGATTTTGCTTTGCCCGTCTTTATTATCTTATCCATGGTTCCGTTTATAGCCATCGGGATTGTCTATGCCTTTATATTTGAAGCAAACAAACGCTATGTCTCTACCTTATATGCCATAGATCTCATTGGTGCGGCGGGCGGGGCATTGGCCTCGGTATTTCTGCTCAATTCATTCAGCTTGGTATATGTGGTCGCAATAGCCATAGGGCTTCTCCTGCTCGTTTGGGCAATACGGGCCTTAGCAAGCAAAAACCGCTATTCAAGGGCATTTGCCCTTTTATCGTTGGCCATCATTTTTTTATTGGGCATTGGAAAGGATGCGCTCGATGTTGATATCCCCGTTTCGAAAGATCCTTCTAAAGATATGTACCGACTTATGGGCAATCCTACCCTGCAAAGCGAAACACTGGAAAGTCGTTGGAGTGCTTTTGGCAAGACCGATCTGGTACGGTTCACCTATCCTGACAGTACCGTATCAAAAACCATGTTTATCGATGGTGCCGCTGGGACCGAGATGGTGAACATTGATGAGTTGGCAAAAGATAGTATTAAAATGAGAAAGACACTATCTGGGTTTCCGGCCGTATTTGCCATGAATTTTGTAAAAGAAAACGACAAGGATTCAGTCCTTATAATTGGGCCAGGTGGAGGGATAGACATTGCGGCGGCATATTTTTCAGGCTACAGATACATTGATGCCGTTGAGGTCAATCCCTCTTTTGTGCAGTTAATGGAAAAATACAATCCCGCAACTTTCCTTGATAAGGAGAACATAAAGGTTCAGGTAAACGAGGGCAGGAACTTTGTAATCAAGAACAAGGGGAAATATGATGCCATACTATTGACCATTCCCGTAACCAAGGGTTCCCGGGGCACCGACTTCTATGGGCTTACGGAAAACTATCTGTTTACCATGGAAGCTTTGGCCGATTATTTGGAGGGCCTGACTGAAAACGGGACCATCTATTTTACAATGCACGCCAAACAGGAGGTATATAAAATGCTAGCCAACTATTTAGAACTCCAGGACCGGATAGGGATCGGCCAAAAAGAGGCACTCAAAAAGATCTATATCTTCTCAAATGGAATGAACCCTGTGCTGGTCATTAAAAAGACTCCCTTTGAACAGAAAATGATCGAGGAGGTCCATCGTATCGCACACTATTTGGAACTGGACCAAGATGTGTTCTACTTTCCATATATAAAACAAGAAGGTTTGGATACGATTTTACGTAACGTAAATTATCAGTGGTTTATGTTCGACAACCTGATCTACAATATTTCCTCAGGTAACTTTCCACATAACGAACTTTGGAAAGCTGCATCCATAAACTTAAGACCGGTCAGCGATGATTCCCCTTATTTTTTTAATTATAACAAAGGCATACCCGATGCCATGGCTACGCCCCTATGGCTGGGTATATTCATCATTGGGTGGTTTCTGTTCAATCATGTGAACAAATGGAGATCTGTCTCCTTTTATGAAGATACCGCTATAACCGCCCGGAAAAAGTTCCGTATCTTGGCACTAATGGCATTTTTATTGGGGTTCTCGTACATTCTTATACAGGGATACCTGTTCCAGGTCCTCAACTTAAAACTGTCGAGTCCATCACAGTCATTTTCATTGTTGCTTTTTACATTTCTATTGGGCAATGGTATGGGCAGCTTAATGACAGGGGCATTCAAAAAAAACCTTTCCAAAAAACTGACGGTGTATGCGACATTAATCATTTTGGCATGTTTGCTCACCGTGTATGTACTGCTCCCAATATGGTACGAACGGTTATCGGAATTTTGGATTGCGATTGTTTTACTGTTTCCATCCTTTTTCATAGGGGTACCCTTTCCGCTATTGCTAAGAATAGCCACCTCTTTTAAGGAGAAACAGATTATTTCCCATTTATTGGGAATATCGAGCGTGGCAGGTGTTGCCGCCTCAATTTTTGCCATTGTCATCTCCATTCTATACGGTTACCGCTTTGTATTCCTGATCGGTCTATTGGGGTATGCGGTATTGATAGTGGTGGCATTTAGATTAAAAAAATCTAAAATCGTACAACCATGAAAAAAGGAGCGTTATTTATAGGAAGCTATTCCAGCATCAAGGTGTTTATCCATTGGACTTTCTGGATCATTATTGGATGGATATTCATGATGCACTTTCAAATGGGCCACGGCTGGACGGAAGGCATACAAGGGGCTCTTTTCATTCTCGTTCTGTTCGCCTGCGTGGTGCTGCATGAGTTTGGCCATGCGCTCATGGCAAAAAAATATGGTATCCCGACACGCGATATTACGCTCTACCCCATTGGTGGCGTGGCCAGTCTCAATAAAATGCCCGACAAACCTGCCCAGGAACTGGCCGTGGCACTGGCTGGTCCAGCGGTAAACTTCGTCATTGCTGGAGTTCTCTATATCTTTCTGTACGTGAACGACCAACTGTTGCCGATCTCGGAAATAGACCACATGACCGGTGGCAATTTTTGGTTCAATATCATGGCCGCCAATGTGATCTTGGCTGTTTTTAATCTGATACCGGCCTTTCCTATGGATGGCGGAAGGGTGCTAAGGGCATTGTTGGCGTTTACCATGGATAAGCTAAAGGCAACCATTATTGCCGCACGGGTGGGGCAGTTTTTGGCGATAGCATTTGTATTCCTGGGGTTCTTTACCAATTTTTGGTTGGTTTTCATTGGTCTGTTCATCTATCTGGGGGCAGGAGCTGAAGAAGTTCACGAAAGTGCCAAATCTGCACTTACCGGATATACCGCAAGGGATATTCTGATTCGGCAATATACCCGTTTATTGCCAGGGGAAACCTTGGAAAGGACCGTACAGTTGTTGCAGAATACCCAGGAACAAGGATTTGTAGTTGCAGAAAATAATCAGGTACAAGGTGTCCTGACAAGAAATGAACTAATCAAGGGATTGTCTGTATATGGAAATACCTCCCCGGTATCCAATGTGATGCGGAAAGATTTCGTCATAGTTGCCCCGGACATGCCTTTACAGGAAGTATATGAAAAACTTTTGTCCAACAACTTTTCACTTGCCCCGGTATTGGATGACGGACAACTTATAGGCATTGTGAATGCTAAGGGCATCAATGAAGTGGTCATGGTTAAAAAAGCATTGGCCCAAAAGGATGGAATCGCAAAAACTTGAAATAAGAAAAAACAGATACTGAAAGGATTAATACAATAAATAGAAGGATAGAATCATGAAACGGAAAATAGATGACATTACCTCACCGGCAAACCTTAAAGAACATAGTATTGGCATTGGGCCTGCCAGGCAGCAGCGCCCGGTTTATGTTGATTTACTTCCCCCGTGCAACAATGCTTGTCCTGCCGGCGAAAACATACAGGCTTGGCTGGCACTGGCGCAAGCGGAAAAATTTGAAGAAGCCTGGCAGGTAATCATGCAGGACAACCCCATGCCCGCTGTGATGGGCCGCGTTTGTTACCACCCGTGTGAAGATGGCTGTAACCGCACCTTTATAGACAGCCCGGTAAGTATTCACGCCCTAGAACGTTTTCTTGGCGATGAGGCCATCAGAAAAAATTGGAAAGTTAAATTTGATAAAAAACCGGACGGCAAACGGGTGCTTGTGGTCGGTGCCGGACCAAGTGGTTTGTCCGCAGCCTACCATCTCACCAGGTTGGGGCACACTGTTGAAATCCATGAGGCAGGGCCCATGGCAGGCGGCATGATGCACTTTGGGATCCCCGCCTACCGGCTTCCACGAAATATGCTGGACCAGGAAGTGGAGCGCATCAAGGGGATGGGGGTAAAAATCGTGCTGGATCATAAAGTTGAAAATGTACTGGAAGAAAAAAAGGCAGGCAGTTTCGATGCCGCGTTCATTGCTGTAGGCGCCCACCTTTCAAAAAAAATAGATATTCCGGGCAGGGATGCGGGAAAAATTTTGGATGCCATCAGTTTTTTAAAACAAGTAGAACAGGGCGAAAAACCTAAAATCGGCAGAAAGGTGGCCATTTATGGTGGAGGCAACACGGCCATGGATGCCGCACGTACGGCAAAGCGGATGGGAGCCTCAGAGGCAACCATCATCTACAGGCGCGACCGTAAGCACATGGCTGCCCACGAATTTGAAGCGGAAGAAGCACTCGAAGAAGGGATAAAGATCAACTGGTTGCGGACCATAAAAGCCATGGACGAAGAAACATTCACCGTTGAGGTCATGCGGCTGGAAGACGGCCGCCCCGTGCCCACGGGACAATTCGAAACCCTGGAAGCGGACACACTGATATTGGCCGTAGGACAGGATACCGATACAGGATTTTTAAAAACCGTACCCGGCATTGAGTTCAAGGAAGATGGAACGGTCATCGTTGGTCCGGATATGATGACTGGCTGTGAAGGTGTCTTTGCCGGAGGTGATATGGTGCCAAGTGAGCGCAGTGTTACGGTGGCGATAGGGCATGGCAAAAAAGCGGCACGTTACATTGACGGCTTTTTGCGGGGAACACCCTACCAAAAACCTCCCAAACATCCGGTGGTGGGGTATGAACGATTGCACCTATGGTATAAAACAAATGCCACACAAAAAGAACAGGCCACACTCCCTGCCGAAAAGCGGGTGGAAAGCTTTGATGAGATAAAGTCCGGGTTAAGCCGTGAGGAAGTGCTTTTTGAATCACAACGCTGCCTCTCCTGCGGCAATTGCTTTGAGTGCGATGGCTGCTATGGCGCCTGCCCGGAAGAGGCTATCATAAAACTCGGGCCAGGTAACAGGTATCGATATGACTTTGATCGTTGCACCGGCTGCGCGATATGTTATGAACAGTGCCCCTGTCACGCCATAGAAATGATTCCCGAACCAAAAAACATAAATCTGTAATTATGAAGGAGCGAACAAAAATGGTGACCATTGAGGGCAATGAAGCCGTAGCTTATGTGGCCTACCGCGTTAATGAGGTATGCGCCATCTACCCAATTACCCCGGCCTCCCCTATGGCCGAACATACCGATGAATGGTCTGCTGCAGGGGTAAAAAATATTTGGGGCAATATACCCGATGTTATTGAGATGCAAAGCGAAGGAGGGGCTGCCGGTACCGTTCATGGGGCCTTGCAGACAGGGGCACTGGCCACCACCTTTACAGCCTCACAGGGATTGATGCTCATGTTGCCCAATATGTACAAAATTGCGGGGGAACTCACCGCTACGGTCTTTCACGTGGCGGCTCGTTCCCTTGCCGCTCAGGCATTGTCCATCTTCGGTGACCATAGCGACGTGATGGCCGCCAGGACAACCGGATTTGCCATGATTGCCTCGGCTTCCGTGCAGGAAGCGCATGACATGGCACTCATCTGCCAAGCAGCAACACTAAAATCGAGGATACCCTTTATGCACTTTTTTGACGGGTTCCGTACTTCCCATGAAGTGAACAAGATCAACCTTCTCACGGACGGGCAGATTAAAGCCATGATCGATGATACATTGATTTATGCCCACCGGCAACGCAGCCTAAACCCCGATAACCCCTTTATCCGTGGTACTGCTCAAAACCCTGACGTGTACTTTCAAGCCAGGGAAACCGTTAATCCTTATTATTCAAGGACACCGGAAATTGTTCAAAAAACGATGGACGATTTTGGCAAACTCACCGGTCGGAATTATAAACTTTATGAATACTATGGCGATGCAGATGCAGAAAGGATCATCATCATCATGGCTTCCGGGGCAGAGGTAGTCCGTGAAACAGTCAAAAAATTAACAGCAAGCGGGGAAAAAGTGGGAGTGGTACAGATCCGGCTCTTCCGCCCTTTTTCCGCGAAACATTTCCTGGAAGTGCTTCCGAAAACCGTAAAAAAAATAGCTGTACTGGACCGCACAAAGGAACCGGGTAGCACAGGCGAACCCTTTTATCAGGATGTGGTAACCATTATGGCGGAAGCGTACCGTCTTGGAAATATCAGCATGTTCCCACAAATTGTCGGAGGCCGTTACGGGCTTTCTTCCAAAGAGTTTACCCCCGGTATGGCTAAAGGCGTTTTTGATGAATTGAAAAAAGCTTCTCCCAAAAACAGTTTTACAGTGGGGATCAATGACGATGTTTCCCATAGCAGTATAGCATACGACCCTGCTTACGATATCATTCCTGAAGGGACCATAAGTGCCGTATTCTTTGGGCTGGGATCTGATGGAACGGTAGGTGCCAATAAGAACAGTATTAAGATTATCGGGGAGGAAACGGATTTATTTGCCCAGGGTTACTTTGTATATGACTCCAAAAAATCCGGTACGCAGACTGTTTCCCATCTGCGTTTCGGTCCCGAACCTCTTCCGGCCCCCTATCTTATCCGTGAGGCTAACTTTATTGCCTGCCATAAATTTACCTTTATCGGGAAGGTACAAATGCTCCGCCTTGCCGGGCAGAGCGCCACTTTTTTATTGAACAGCCCTTATGGAGTTGACGAAGTTTGGGATCGCCTCCCATTCCCGATACAGGAACAGATCATAGAAAAGAATCTGAAATTTTATGTTATCGATGGGTCCGGTGTGGCTCAAGCTGCCGGATTGGGAGTGAAAATCAATACCATTATGCAAGCCTGCTTTTTTGCCCTTGCCGGTATATTGCCAAAGGAAGAAGCAATAGAGAGGATAAAAAAGTCAATAAAAAAAACCTACGGCAGAAAAGGAAAAGCCGTTGTTGAGCAAAATTTCCGCGTGGTGGATGCCGCCCTGGAAAATTTGTATGAAGTTAAAGTCCCGGCCAAAGCCATGGGCAATTTGCCAATTCCTCCAACGGTACCGCCCGAAGCACCTGAATTTGTACAGCAGGTTACCGCTATGATGATGCGTGGTGACGGTGACGAATTGCCGGTGAGCAAACTTCCCGTGGACGGCACTTACCCGAGCGCGACCACCCGTTGGGAAAAACGCAATTTATCCGATCTGGTGGCGCAGTGGGAGAAAGATATATGTATCCAGTGCGGCAACTGTAGTTTTGTATGCCCGCATAGCGTTATCCGCTCTAAATTTTATAACAGGGAATATCTGGAAACAGTCCCGCAGGAATTTCCGTCTGCCCCCATCAATGCCCGCGGATTTCCTGAAACGCGCTATACCCTGCAGGTGTATGTGGAAGATTGTACCGGTTGTAACCTCTGTGTGGAAGTGTGCCCGGTTACCGACCCGGATGATGAAAGTATAAAGGCCATCAACCTGAAGCCAAGGCAACCCATTCTGGAGCAGGAAAGGGAGAACATCAGCTTCTTTGAAAGCCTGCCGATGAATGACAGGGATAAAGTGGACTTCTCATCTGTACGTGGCACGCAGTTCCTCGAACCGCTGTTCGAGTTTTCCGGGGCCTGTGCCGGCTGTGGTGAAACGCCCTACATCAAAGTACTTACCCAGTTGTTCGGTGACCGCCTCATCGTTGCCAATGCTACGGGCTGCTCCTCCATTTACGGAGGCAACCAGCCCACAACGCCCTGGGCGGTCAATCAACAAGGCCGGGGTCCGGCCTGGTCAAATTCATTGTTTGAGGACAATGCCGAATTCGGCCTTGGCATGAGGATAACGGCCGATAACCACCTTGCCATGGCAAGGGGGCTAGTACAGCACTTGAGCCCTGCCTTGGGCGAAGAATTGACAACCGACCTACTTAACAATGACCAATTATATGAATCGGAAATAAGCAGGCAAAGGGAAGCAATAGCCGTACTTAAGAAAAAATTGACCCTGATGGATAAGGTCGAGGCTGAAAAGCTACTGTCGGTGATAGATCACCTGGTTAAAAGGAGTGTATGGTTGGTAGGTGGTGACGGCTGGGCATACGACATAGGGTCCGGTGGATTGGACCATGTCCTTTCCACAGGTAAGAACGTGAACGTACTGGTATTGGATACCGAAGTCTATTCCAATACGGGCGGGCAGATGTCCAAAGCCACCCCAACGGCCGCTACCGCAAAATTTGCCGCCGACGGAAAGAAAGTGGGCAAGAAGGACCTGGCCCTACAGGCTATTTCCTACGGCAATGTGTATGTGGCGCAGGTGGCCATGGGTGCCAACCCGCAGCAAACCCTGTTGGCTATGCGCGAGGCGGAAGCCTATCCCGGACCTTCAATTATATTGGCATACAGCCAGTGCATAGCACACGGCATAGATATGCAAAAAGGAATGACCCAACAGAAACTGGCCGTTGATTGCGGGCATTGGCCCTTGCTACGTTATAATCCCACGTTGAGGAAAATGGGCAAAAGCCCGTTTGTCCTGGATTCTCCAAGGCCTACCATAAAATTAAAGGACTATGCTTACAATGAACTGCGTTATAGGATTTTAACCCGTACCCATCCCGAAGAGGCCGAACGCCTCATGAAAGCTGCCCAGGAACTGGTGGATCTGCGCTGGAAAACCTACGTGGATATGTCGGGATGGGACGCCAAGGAATTTTGCCCCGTAATGTAACCGTAATATCACTTAAAAGAATAAAACATGAAAGCACATAAACCAAAAATACAAAGCTTACTGGAATCGGCGGATATCCAGATCAACGGCAGCCGCCCATGGGATATCCAGGTATTGGACGAGCGCCTATACAATAAATTGTTAGTGCATGGCTCGTTGGGATTGGGCGAGGCCTATATGGACGGCTGGTGGGAGGCTGATGCCCTTGACGGGTTTTTCCATCGTGTTTTAAGCTCTGGACTCGACAAGAATTATGCAATAACTCCACGAGTCGCACTGGAATACCTGAGTGCTGTGTTTACTAATCTACAGAGCCCATCAAGGGTTCACGGCAACATCCAACATCATTACGATATTGGTAATGAATTGTATAAGGCGATGCTGGACCAACGCATGGTATATACCTGTGCCTACTGGGATGAGGTCGAAAACCTCGATGAAGCCCAGGAAGCTAAACTTGAACTGGTGTGCCGGAAACTAGGACTTCGCCAAGGTCAGCGTATATTGGACATTGGCTGTGGCTGGGGCAGCTTTGCTAAATACGCTGCGGAAAATTACGGAGCCAGTGTGGTGGGCATTACCATCTCCAAGGAACAAGTTGAACTTGCCAGAAAATTGTGCGAAGGCCTTCCCGTGGAGATAAGGCTACAGGACTACAGGGATGTGGACGAAAAGTTTGACCATATAGTTTCTCTTGGCATGATCGAGCATGTTGGTTACAAAAACTATAAAACCTATATGGAAATGGTTTCACGCTGCCTTGAAGATAATGGTGTTTTCCTGCTCCAGACCATTGGCAGCAATATTTCGGTACGCACTACCGATCCATGGATCAGTAAGTACATATTCCCCAATTCCATGCTCCCATCCATAAAGCAAATAGCACAGGCCATTGAAGGCCGGTTCGTAATGGAAGACTGGCACAACTTCGGCATCCATTACGATAAAACGTTGATGGCATGGTTCCAGAATTTTGACAGCCACTGGGATGTGCTCAAAAAAGATTATCCGGAACGCTTTTATAGGATGTGGAAGTATTATCTGCTATCCAGCGCCGGGGCCTTCAGGTCGCGGAAAATACAGCTTTGGCAAATAGCCCTCAGCAAAAATGGATTAACGGAAGGATTTGAAACTTTGCGCCATATGGCAAGTTCAAAAGAGACGTTTAATAATCACTTTAAAACAAAAAAAAATGAAAACATACATCAAATACTTCAATGAGATCGGGAACACGCCAAATTTTTGGTAGCATTTGATATTGATAGCGTTTCATTTAATACCGATGCCTTAACAAGTGGCATTAAAAATATTGAACCTATAGAAAAAAGTTTGCAAAAAATAAAAAAAAAACGCAATGAATTCCAAAACAGTAAATATCATCGGTGCAGGCCCTGCAGGTTTAGTGGCAGCTATCAACCTTGCAAAAAACGACTACAAGGTTACAGTGCACGAAATGAAAAAAAATGTAGGCATGCGTTTCAATGGTGATTTTCAGGGCATCGATAACTGGTCAACCGAAGAAGATGCGCAAGAATTCCTGGAATCAATAGGGGTTTCCATAAACTTCAGGTTTGCGCCTTACACAAACGGGGACTTTTTTGATGCTTTGGCAGAAAGATACAAGATTAAAACGTCCAGACCACTTTTTTATCTGGTTGAGCGCGGCACCAATGAATGGTCCCTTGACCAAGGTTTAAAAAGACAAGCCCTGGAGGCAGGTGTCCATATAAAATGGAACTCACGCCTAACAAAGGTACCAGATGGACAAGTGATCATTGGCACAGGTCCCAAAGCAGCCGATGCCATTGCCAAAGGCATTGTTTTTGAAACCACTCACGAAAATTACTATGCCGGTTTTCTAGATGATGATATGGCACCACAGGCGTATGCCTATCTTTTGGTAAGTGAAGGCAGGGCCACATTTGCAACTTGTTTGTTCAAATCGTTTTCAAATGCGGAGGAATGTTTTGAACGTGCCTTGAAGCGACTTCATGAAACCGCGGATATTGACATTAACAATCCCAAAGAATTTGGTGGGTATGTCAACTTTTTCTTCAATAAGGCATTGACCAAAGACAACCGGATTTATTACGTTGGGGAAAATGCAGGATTCCAAGATGCACTGTGGGGTTTTGGCATGCGTTATGCCATGCATTCCGGTTATTTGGCAGCCCAAAGTATCATAGAAGGCAGCTCCTATCCTGATCTTTGTAAAACACATATTCAACCTAAAATGGAAATTGGACTGATCAACCGATGGATGTTCACAAGATTGGGCAACAAAGGGTATAAAAAAGTACTGAAAATAGTTTCAGAAAAAGAGGACCTCATCCCTATCATGGTCAAAAGACATATCCACTACGGGATTGGTAACCGCATCTTGCTGCCTTTTGTAAAACTATGGTTCCGACCCAGATTGAAAGATAAACAGTGCATGCACAAAAACTGTTCGTGTTTATGGTGCAAACACGGTAAACATGATATGCTGGAAGCCGGAATAGATTGCTAAAAAATATTAAATGAATACAATGACTCACTTTTAAAATATTTACAATTATGGTAATAATAGAAAAACAAGGCATTTTATTAAGTCCAAGCGCATTGGAATTTGAAAAAAATGGAGTTTTAAACCCCGGGATTTATCAAGAAAATGAGCAGGTACACATTTTTTACAGAGCTGTGGAAGATGGTAATTTTTCAACCATAGGCTATGCCAAAGCCAATAGATCAAACAAAATTATTGAACGCCATAAAAAACCTATTATAACCCCTGAATTCGACTATGAAAAACATGGTGTGGAAGATGCGCGCATCGTTAAAATCGAAGATACCTTTTATTTAACATATACAGCTTATGATGGCGTTAATGCCATGGGTGCGTTGGCCACTTCCAAAGACATGATACATTTCGAAAAAAAAGGCATTATTACTCCTCCGATAAATTACAAAGACTATAAATATCATTTGGAACATTGCAATCAAGGAAAGCTCAATCCCAAATATTATTATTACTATAACCTTTTTGCCGAACTGGGAATTGTTGACCATGCAAACAGGCTTTTAAAAGATAAAGACGTTGTGTTGTTTCCCAAAAAAATCAATGGAAAATTTGTGATGCTACATCGCATTTGGCCCGGTATCCAGATTGTTTTTTTTGAAAATTGGGAAGATTTGACCGACCAATTTTGGCAAGATTATTTAAAGGACCTGACCTCTCACATTATTTTAGATCCAAAATACGACTTTGAAGTAAACTACATAGGTGGTGGCTGTCCTCCCATAGAAACCAATGATGGATGGCTATTGATCTATCATGGTGTTTGTGAGACCACCATTGGGAAAACCTATCACGCCGCTGCAGCCCTATTGGATATAAATGATCCAAAAAAAGTAATCTCAAGACTTGACTACCCTTTATTTTCTCCAACGGAAAAATGGGAATTACAAGGTGTGGTAAACCATGTGGTTTTCCCTACGGGGACCGCATTGTTTGGGGACGACCTCTATATTTATTATGGAGCAGCCGACAAGCATACAGCAGTAGCCAAAGTAAGCCTTCAGGAATTATTGAATGAACTAAAAAAACAGATATAACATGAAAAAGCATAAAATTTTATTTATCTGTTCCTATCCACCTCGACAGTGTGGAATAGCAACTTACTCACAAGATCTTATTACAGCACTTAAAAAGAGTTTCGGTGCGTCAATGGAAATAGAGGTTTGTGCATTGGAAAACGAATGTTGCAACATTGATGAGTATCCAGCAGAAGTTTCATACAGGATAGATGCCAATAAAGTAAGTTCCTTTTTCAATATAGCCGATAAATTGAATGAAAGAGAAGATATTGGTATGGTCTGTGTACAACACGAGTTTGGACTTTTTGGTGGGGAATACGGTAGTCATTTGGTAGCTTTTCTACTTCGTCTTAATATCCCTATCTCTTGTGTTTTTCATACTGTATTACCTAACCCCGATTTAAAACGATTAAAAATAATACAAGCGCTTGGTGACCTTAGCGAAAAAATTATTGTACTTACCAATAAATCTGCCGAAATTTTAAAAAAAGATTATTCCATTGAAAAAAGCAAATTACGAGTTATTCCTCACGGAACACATATTGTTTTATGGAAAGAAAAACAAGCACTTAAAAACAAATACGGTTTACAAGATAAAATGATAATCTCTACCTTTGGTCTGCTCAGTAAAAACAAAGGAATAGAAACTACGCTTCAAGCCTTGCCCAAAGTAATCGACAAATTTCCACATACTATTTATCTGATTTTAGGTAAAACTCATCCAGAAGTGGTAAAAAACGAAGGTGAAATATACAGAAAATCGCTTATAGAACTGGTAGATAAGTTAGGTCTTAATAACAATGTCATCTTTATTAATGAGTATTTAGAACTCAAAATTTTGTTGGAATATCTAGCACTTTCAGATATTTATATATTTTCATCTCAGGACCCTAACCAAGCAGTAAGCGGTACCTTTGCTTATGCTATGAGTTGCGGAAGTCCTGTGATATCAACTCCGATTCCACATTCCATAGAATGTCTAGATGCCAGTACGGGTATTTTATTAAACAGTTTTGAAGATTCTTTAGAAATAGGTAATGCCATAGTTAACTTGTTGCAACAACCCGCTTTAAGAGCCTCTATGGGTCAAAATGCTTTTACCAAAATGCGTGCTTTTAGCTGGGAAAATATTGCCCTCTCCTATTCTGATATGTTTATGGAATATCTAAAAAAACAAAACCCATTGGAATTTGTGTTGCCCATAATAAAAATAGACCACCTTGAAAATATGACTACTGACTTTGGCATGCTTCAATTTTCAAGTTTTGATGAACCAGATACATCCTCTGGCTATACGATTGACGACAATGCAAGGGCTTTAATTTCCATGCTTATGTATTATGAACAGAATGCATCTGCCAAAATTCTTCATTTAATAGAAATTTATTTAAACTTTATTGTGTTTTGTCAGCAAGAAAATGGAAAATTCTATAATTATGTAGATTTCAACCAACATTTCACAAGTCAAAACGATGAAGTAAACCTCCAAGACTCAAACGGTAGGACTATTTGGGCACTTGGTTATTTATTGTCGGACACATCACAGCTTCCTCAACACTTAGTGATAAAAGCAGAAAACTGCTTTAAAAAAGCCATTCCAAATGTAACAAGTTTTGAATCTCCAAGATCCATGGGTTTCGTGCTAAAAGGTCTTTACTTTTATCAAAAAAACAATCAAGACAAAACTTATATTGTCATAGCTCAAAAGTTGGCTGATGAACTCTTACGTATTTTCCATATAAGTGCCGATAACCAATGGGAATGGTTTGAGGACTATCTTACCTATGCTAATAGTGTTTTGCCCGATGCACTTTTATATGCTTGGAGAATTACCAAAAATAAAAGGTACAAAGAAGTTGCCGAAATTACTTTCGACTTTTTGTTGTCGCAGTATTTTATGAAAGGGCAAATAAAGGTGATTTCAAATGATGGCTGGTTCCATAAAAGAAATAAACGTATTTTTTACGGAGAACAGCCCATAGAGATTGCCTACACCATTCTTTCGTTAGACCTTTTTTACAAAGTAACCAAGAAAAAGAAATATGCCCAACAATTACATACAGCATTCAGTTGGTTTTTAGGCAATAATCATCTTAAACAAATTATGCATAATCCTTTAAACGGTGGATGCTATGATGGTCTTGAGAGAGAAAATGTCAATATTAATCAGGGAGCTGAGTCAAGTATTTGTTATTTGATGGCTCGACTTATTGTTGAAAAATATCCATTAGGTACAAAACACACTATAATGTCACCCAATATCAAAACTTGGAATGAATTAGGTGCAATAAAAAGGAATAAAAAATCAACATATAAAAATGAAACAGTAAGTAGAAAATAGCGCAGGAAAACACTAAAAAAGGTTTTTCCTAAAGATACAAAAGTTTAAAACAATGACAGAAGCCATAAAAAATATGAATCCCTTTATACTTGGACTACTTATTAGTCTGGGCATTGGCCTTATTCTCGGGTTGGAACGTGAATATGATAAATTGAAGGAAGAACAAGGCTTTGCAGGAATAAGAACCTTCCCGATTGTCGCTATTATTGGTTTTATCTTGGGAAATCTTTCGATTACTTACACACCTTGGCTAGTTATTATTATTTCGGCAGCATTTCTTTTGTTTTTGTCGTTAAGTCACCTTTCCATAGTCCAAAAACATTTAATGACCGGCATTACCACCAATATGGCATTGTTCGCTACGTTGATTTTAGGTGTTATGGTCGCCAATCATTTGCACAAGGAAGCTGTTGCCACCGCAGTAGTCGTTGTTACTTTACTATCATTAAAAACTACCTTCAATACGTTCATAAAGAATATTACTTCGGTAGAGCTTTTCGCTTTTATTAAATTTTCTATTATCGCGTTGTTGATATTACCATTCCTTCCAAATGAAGATTATGGACCAGAAGGTTTATTAAATCCTTTCGAAATAGGCGCTATTGTTGTTATTGTATCCTTTTTAAACTTTATAGGTTACTTCCTTGTAAAATATGTAGGTTCCAAACGTGGTATATTGTTAACTGCAATTTTAGGTGGTTTAATATCAAGTACAGCTGTAGCTTGGATTTATGCTTCCAGAAGTAAGGAATCGCCAGAACTTTCAAAAGAATATGCTGCGGGTATCATTATAGCTTCGGCCATAATGTTTCCAAGGCTTGCGATTCTGGCCTATATTTTCAATAGTGCCATACTTTCTTATTTAGTAGTTCCTTTTACTATTCTTACCCTGATTTGCTTGATAAGTGCGCTCGTATTCATTAAAAAAAATACAGATGTCCCAAAGACAGCTATCAACCTTGGCAATCCGCTTAATATCTTGAACGCCCTAGGGTTTGGTGGCATTTATGTGGTTATCCTATTCGCCGTTTTTTATGGAAACCAGTTTTTTGGTGAAAGCGGTTTATACTATTCAGCACTAATTGCAGGATTGGCAGATACAGATGCGATAACTATAAGTATGGCAAAATTTGGGTCTTTGGAAGACAAACTCGCGCTCGCAACCAATGTCATTATTACCGCAACCATAAGCAATATGATAGTGAAACTGGCGATTACCTATTTTAAAGGTTCCAAAAAAACGGGAAAACTTGTGATGCTCATTTTTGGGAGTGTGGTTGTCGTGGGCATAGCCTATATTTTAATACAGTTATAAAATCAGAAAAATAGAAAAATGAAGACAACCATATTCAGTGCCCATAAATTTGAAGAACCCCATTTGGTATCCGCAAATAAAGGTAAACACGAGCTTAACTTACTTGAGGTGCGGTTGACGGAAAGCACAGCTTCCTTGGCACAGGGCTCAGAGGCTATCAGTTTGTTTACAAGTGATGATGCCTCAACGGGAGTACTGGAAAAGTTAAGTGCATTGGGCGTTAAGTACATCGCCCTCCGTACCGCAGGGTATAACAACGTAGCTACTGAAAGAGCAGCAGCACTGGGCATAAAAATAGCCCGTGTCCCCGCCTATTCCCCTTATGCCATAGCAGAACACACCATGGCACTGATACTTGCATTGAACCGAAAATTAATCAAGGCTCACAATAGGGTCAGGGATATGAATTTCTCATTGAACGGCCTAACGGGTTTCGACCTTAACGGAAAAACAGTTGGCGTTATTGGAACTGGAAAAATCGGTGCCATCCTTATAAAAATACTGCACGGCTTTGGCTGCAAAATACTTGCCCAAGATGTAACAGAAGATAAAAATCTAATCAATTCTTACGGCGTAAGCTATACCAATTGCGAAACCATCTGCAAGCAAGCCGATATTATAAGCCTGCACGTACCTTTAGTCACTTCCACCAAACATTTGATTGATAAAGCACACATAGCACTTATGAAACCGGGGGTGATGCTCATCAATACCAGTCGTGGCGGATTGGTAGATACCAAAGCCGTTATTGAAGGACTAAAGACCAAAAAGATTGGCTATTTCGGGATTGATGTTTATGAGGAGGAAGAAGGATTGTTCTTTGAAGACCATTCCGAAGATATTTTGCAGGATGATATCATTGCGCGTTTAATGACTTTCAACAATGTATTGATAACCAGTCATCAGGCCTTTTTAACCGAAACCGCATTGACCAATATTGCTGAAACTACCATTTATAATCTGGATTGTTTTGAAAAACAAATACCCTCTGAAAATGAAGTAACAGTTAATTAACCTGAATATTTAACCATAAAAAAATGAAAAATATACTCGTACCCACCGATTTCTCTGAAAACTGTACCAAAGCAGCTCACCTTGGTATAGAAATGGCCAAACTTTATAATTCTGAAATTCACTTTCTGCATTTAATGAAGACCCCTGTTGATTGGGTTAAACTGGATAAACTAAAGGAAAAGCGATATCCGGAAACTGTAAAGCAAATAGGGATTGCAAAAGCAACATTGAGAGAATTAGAAAAAGAAGCTGAGCATAACGGCCTTAAATGCCGCACTTTTCTTCAATTTGATGCTGGGCAAACCGATATTTTAGAGCATTCAGGACATTTTAATCACGATTTTATCATCACAGGCAGCAGCGGCACTAAAGGTGTCATCAGAGAGATTACAGGTAGTAATGTAGAAGAAATTGTCAGGAAGGCAAATGCTCCCGTAATTGTGGTAAAAGATGAGGATATAAACTTCCCGTTCAAAAACAT
>TARA_R110001592_G_scaffold168187_1_pt1 | contig 24930 bp, 15 predicted proteins | sample TARA_R110001592 | Tara Oceans TARA_R110001592 (sample SAMEA4398387) | marine metagenome | biome: Polar Biome; feature: [SRF] surface water layer (ENVO:00010504); material: water (ENVO:00002006), including particulate matter (ENVO:01000060) such as... | depth 5 m | reverse complement strand
TTTAGTGAGAGTCAGTTAGAGGAGTTGACAGGTGGTTGTATAAGGTATGAGGAGCGTGTGGCTGATGAGGTTTCTAAATAAAAGAAAAACCGTGTTAGAACGATGCAATTATCAGGTGGTCCTTATTCCTATAATAGGTTTGATTCTTATGAGAACTCATTAGAAGAGAACCGTATGGCTGCTATGTCAGCTGGTGAAAGTGAAGGTAAGTCAATGATGAAGGATGCCGGTAAGCCTGCTAAGGTAACTGGTGGTAAGACTCATGTAGAAATGGGTAAGGATGGTAAGCCATTGTTTAAGGAAGGTGTAACTGATGCCAGTGAGAATGAAACTGATGCATGGGAAGCAGAGACTGGTGGTGATGGTAGTGCTGAGGACTTTGCGGCTTGGAAGAAGAAAAGAGCTGCTAAGAAAACAGTGAAGGAATCTGATGAGATGGAAGAAGGTTATAAGCCTTTACCTACTGAGAAGATGAGTCGTCAATCGAATAAGGCATATGCCAAGGAAGTGGTTGCTGCTAAGCATGGTAAAGAGAAGGAAGCTAATAAGCAAATGCAACGTCGTATTGCAATGAATGATCCTAAGGGTCGTAAGGCAGTGTTAAGTAAAGAAGAACTAAATAGTGAGGAAACAACGGAAACAGTTATGGAAAACCGTATGGCAATGTACTCACGCGCTTTGGGCGTGATGGGTGCTCATTATTCAGGTCCTGGCTTTGGTGTCAGTCCTATTGAAGAGAAGAAAGCTGATAAGGACTATGATGGTGATGGTAAGGTAGAGTCTTCAAAGGAAGAGTATTTTGGTTCTAAGGACAAAGCCATTAAGAAGGCTATGAAGAACGAAGAAGCTAGTGTAGAAGAAGGGTTCAAACCTTTCCCTAAAGCTAAGGTACAAGATAAGGCAGCAATGAAGCCTGACACCGCTAAGGGTGAGAAGCAAGCTCGTAATATGGACAATGCTCGTATGGCTCATACTGATAAGGACATTGCTCCTATCGCTAAGGGTGCCGTAAAGGAACGTGAGCAAGACAATAAGAAGAAGGGACTTGAGAAGAGATTCGCTGCTCCTTCTGCTAATAAGAATAAGAACAAAGCGTATCAGCTTGAAGGACAACGTCGTAGAGACCTTGACAATCGTGTTAAGAAGGAAGAAACTGAAATCACCAAGGAAATGGTGATTGAGTATCTTGTGACTGAAGGTTATGCTTCTAATGAAGTATCAGCTGAGATTCTTCATACTCATATCTCTGATGAGTTCCTTGAGAACATTGAAGAAGAGATGTTGACAGACTGAAGTTTACTCTGTTATAATAATAGAGTCACTAGATTATAAAAGATGATTCCAGACGTTTATCATTTCGAGAAAGTATATCAAGGTACTGTTGAAGAACTCCAAGAGGAACTATCAGTTCTTACCTTGGAGAATATTAAACAGTATAAAGAATATAAATTACATTGGGATGACTTCTATTCTATGTGGTTAAGGTTTGGTCCTGAAGCTGCTAGAACTATTATGATTACTCCTGTATGGGATGGACGTATTCCATCACCTAAAGAGGTACGAAATGTCTGAGCCTCCCGTCGAGTTGATGTATCGTCCTCCTGGTGAGGATGAGCATCAGAATATCACCAAGGTATTGGATGGTATGATTATTGAGATGAAAAACCAAAGCCAACGTATTCTTGAATTAGAAGAGTTGGTTGAAAAACTTTATTTGGAAATTGATTAATGGCTGTTATCTACACCAAGTCAGGAACAATTGAGATTGTTCCTACTAACAAGAAGACAAGACAAGGTTGTTCAAAGAACACCAGTTATGCTCGAAAGAGTAATTCTTCACAACGCAAACGCTATCGGGGGCAAGGAAGAGGATGAGCGACGAACGAATGAACAAGCATCCAGAGTTTCTACAAGAAACAATGTTTCAAGATCACGGAACAAAAGTTCTAATTACTAATCCAAAATCAGATGTATATCTAAATGCATCAAAGGATGAGACTAGACCTAATTCAGATAGAATTAAAGAAAAATACTCTCAATGGCGAGAGGATGTAAACTTAGACAATTGAATAATAAATAGGAGTGGTAAGGCGCTCCTTTTTTAATGTCTGATTCTTATGGAAGAGAAATAAGCTCGAGAATAGCTTTGTCGCAGAGAGTCAAAACTTATGTTGATGTTTCTTTGTCTTTCAATCCTTCACCTGTTACTAATGACATTACGTTATTAACGAATGAGAGAGCAATTAATAATTCAATCAAGAATGTTATTATGTTCCTTCCAACTGAGGTTCCCTTCAATCCCGACATCGGAAGTAACGCACAGAAATATTTGTTTGATGTGGCAGATAGTGCAACTGCAGGATTACTTTCTGGTGAGATTGAAAGAGCTATTCTATTCTGTGAGCCAAGAGTAACTTTCTTTCCACCAAAACCAGAAGAGATAAATTCATTACAGTATACAAATAATTCACAGGGTGGGATTGGTAATTTATTTTATCAAGATGATCTAGGTGTATCTGTAGAAGTTCAACCAGATCAGAATAACTTTGCTGTTACAGTGAAGTATCGTATTATCGGAGGAGAGAGAATATTCAGAATACAAGAGATACTAACGCCTACCAGATAGGTTATAAATAACAGAAAGACGGGGAAAGACATTGTCCGGTGCTATTCAATTAACTGAGGTCGATTTCGAACAGATTAAATCTAATCTAGTCAATTATCTCAAGAGTACAAAACAGTTTACTGATTATGATTTCGCTGGAAGTAACTTACAAGTTATCCTCAATCTAATTGCTTATCAGGCACAGTTGAATGCTTATTCAACAAATATGATTGCTAATGAAAGTTTTCTTTCATCTGCTACTATTCGTGATAATGTAGTTTCTAATGCAAGAACAATTGGTTATACACCAGTCTCTGCTAGGTCGTCAACAAGTACAACTACATTCTCTTATTCATTAACTCCAACTGAGTTTCCTTCTGGTTATCCTTCATTCTTAGAGTTACAACCAGGGATGTTATGGTTGACAGCTAGTGGAAGAGCTAACTTCGTATTTAATATCGTTGATCCACAAACAGCTCCTGTGAGTTCTACAGGTATTTGTACCTTTACTGATATTGTTGTTTATGAAGGAACTTATTTAAATGCTGAATTTGTTGTAGATACTTCAAATTATAATCAAAAGTTTGTAATTAAGAATCAGAATATTGACTCTACTAGTATTAGAGTAGAGGTTCAACAGAATCCAAATGAAGAATATAACACATTCTTTGAGCAAGCTAACAACTTAGTGAAGACTGGTCCTGAAAGTACAGTTTATTGGTTAGAAGAAACCAATGAAGAGTACTATCAATTGACTTTTGGTGATGGTCATTTTGGAAAAGCTTTGAAAGATGGAGCTAAAATCTTTGTTACCTATATTGTTTCTAATGGCGAGAAGTCAAATGGTATTAATTGCCTAGCCAATTTCGCTTATGGTGGAGATATTGTTACTTCTCAGGGAGATAGAATCACTATCATTCCTATATTGTCAGCTGCTTCTGATTCAGCAAGTGGAGCAGACATAGAAAGTGTCAATTCTGTTAAATTTAACGCTCCAAAATACTATGGAGCACAAAATCGTTGTGTTATTTCCCAGGATTATGAGACAATTATACGTCAAATTTACCCTGCTGCTAGTGATATTTACGTTTATGGTGGTGAGGAGCTCACGATTCCAGAATATGGGAGAGTTTTCATTGCCATCAAGCCCACAACAGGAGAAAGTCTTTCCGCATTAACTAAAAATTACATTATTGAGTCATTAAGTGAGTACAGAATTGCTTCTCTTCAGATTGTTCTGATGGATCCATCAGTTCTTTATCTGGAATATGACACGGTAGTCTATTACAACGATAAAGCGACTATCAAAGACGCTGCTGGAATATCTTCTGAAGTGAATAAAGCAATCTCAAGTTACTTTGTATCATCTACTATTGATAAATTTGGAGGTGCTGCAAGGTATTCAAGGATTGTTGGAGCGATTGATGATTCAGATCCTGCCATCACTAGGAGTACAACAACTCTTAGGATGAGAAAGGACTTTAAAATCAATGCAAATGCTCAATCTTCTTATGAAATCTGTTTTGATCAGGCTTTAAAGACTGATACAAGTAAAGCAGTCGTCTATTCTACTGGTTTTAGACTCCTGAATGAAGGAATTAATGATGGAAGAATTTATTATTTTGAAGATGACACTAAAGGAAACGTTTATTTGTTTTATCTTGACTCAACAAACACAAAAATCATTACAAATACCACTTTTGGTACTGTAGATTATGTAAATGGAGAAGTAATGATAGGATATACCACTCCAGTCATCTTTGTGAATACCGTTTTACCGAATTCGGCTATTCAAATCAGAGGTGTTCCTTTTGGACAGGATGTGGTAGCTAAACAATCAGTTTATCTTGAGTTGGATGCAGATTCTTCTAAGATTAACGCACTTGTAGACACGAATATCTTAAGCTCATGAATAAAACCACAATGATTTCTCCTTCTAATCAAGTTAGAAGTACTTTACCTGATTTTATCAGTGAGACTTATAAAGAATTCGTCAAATTTATGACGATTGCGGATCAAAGTGAAGAACGTATTGGTTTTTCACAAGATTTGCTTCAGAATCTTCAAAGATATAGAGATTTTGATACTTATAAGAAGAGAATTATCCAATACGGAGTCCTTGCAGACAATGTTGATGTAGATTCTGATGAATTAACTCTTGAGAGTGGATATGGATTCCCAGAAGAGAATGGAATTCTCTTTATTGACAATGAAATCATACTTTATAGGACAAAAGTAGGAAATGTCTTCAGTGATCTCCAAAGAGGAGGCTCTGGAACTGTTATTCTGCCTAATTTTACACAAAAAGGAACATATCTAAACACAGATGCAGCTGTGCATTCAGTAGGGTCTCCTGTACAGAACCTTTCAGTGCTTTTCTTGGTATCCTTCCTTGAAACCATCTACAAGTCGTATGCACCTGATATAAACTCGTCAAGAGTCAGTCCAGAAATCGACAGTATGACGTTTCTGGAGAATATTCGTGACTTCTTCCAATCTAAAGGCTCTAAGCTAGGAATCAGGGCACTTTTCAAGCTTCTGTTTGCAGAAGAAGATGTAGATGTGAACTATCCTGGCGACAGGATGATTATTCCTTCCAAATCAACTTGGTCTGAGTCTCTAATTATGAGAACAGTGCCAATTCCAAGGAATTTGGTAGATCAGAATGCAAATTATGTTCTACCCACTAAGGTTCTCAATTCCTCAGTGGTTTTGAAGTCATTTAATGATACAAACACAATAGCAACCTCTATTTGTGACTATGTGTCGTCTTATCCCTACGAAGACAACATTCAGTATGAGATGTATCTCAATAAAGACAAGAATAGTGGAGAATTCCTTGCAAACCCAGTTACTGAACTTACAAGAGACGCAAAACTGAGTGTTGTCTCAAATACTGGAGTTACAGACATTACAACGATCACTGTTGAGTCAACTTTAGGTTTTCCCAACTCAGGAGTGATGTTTATCGGACAAGAGGGCATTCAATACAATTCTAAGTCATTGAATCAATTCTTTGAATGTAAAAGAGGACATATTGGAGTAGAATCAGCTCACGATAAAGGTTCTGATGTATATGGACCTTATTATATTGAAGCAAAGACGAAAATAGACAATATTGAGTATACTAGCTTTTCTTGGCCTCTTGGATTAGTTCAAGGTGTTGAAGTTGTTGATGGTGGACTATTACACACTAAATCTGATGATGTTTACATCAATGGGCCTGGAAGAGTAGATCCTAGAGTTCCTGCACTAGCTTCTTTCGTTGAAAACTACGAAGAACAATTAACATCCCAATCAGCGTTCCCTCCAGAGCTAACATTCGTTCAGAATTACACTGCTGGAGTTAGTGGTGTCTATTTTGATGCAAATTACATATTTGCTAGTTCTAGTGGATTTCCATATTACTCGATGGGTCCGTTTAGTGATAATGGCACTATTGGAGGCAACCTGACAGCGAATGACACGATTTATGTTATTCCAAGAGAATTAAGAGAAAATACTGCTATTTTAACAAAAGGAACTGATGAAATTGGAGTTGCCGTTGATGGTGTTCCAATTTATAGTGAAGTTTCTGCTATTGACTTAATTCAAGGCGAAATCAAAGATTTTACGATTGTAAACAGAGGAAGAGGTTATCAAAATCCAACTGTGGTGATTGATCCTCCATTATCTCAATCGAATGCTAATGTTATCAATGGACAAGTCAATTCAATCATTCAGGTAACAACTTCCGACTATTCAGGAACTCCTTCAGTTAGAATCACTAGTGGAGAGAATGCTAGCTTCAATGCTACCTTTGACAACTACGGAAGACTCACTTCTGTCTCTATAAATGACCCTGGTGAGTATTACAATGATATTCCCTCTCTATCTGTGGTTGATAGTTCAGGAAGGGGCACAGGAGCTCTGGTCAGTTGTACAGTGAGTGATGGAAGTATTGCCACTGTTACTATTGAATTATCTGGTATTGATTACAATCCTCTCACAACTCAGATAGTTACAACTCCAATTGGCTCTGATGCTGTAGTTGAAGCAGTTGTAGAAAGTTATAAGTTTAACAGATATCAGAATGTTATAAACGAATCTAATTGGACTTTTGACTCTGGAAATGGTTTCTTGTGGCCAGCACAATCGTCTAATAATATTGTTTCATCTACATTTGGTTATATCTGTAATCCAAGTCAGCTAAGAAGCAAACTTGATGATGTTGGAACATCTCACTCACCTATTCTTGGTTGGGCATTTGATGGCAATCCAATCTATGGTCCTTATGGATTTACGAATGGTAAGAACATTAGTGGTGGTGTAGAACTTCAAGAATCTGGATATATTCTAAGAAATAACAGAGTTGGATTAGGAAGTCAACCTCCTGCTGTTGGTCCTTTCAATGCATCTCTCAATCTTTACCCTATGGGATCTTTCGTTGAGGACTATGATTATCAGCCTCCTATCGTTAGTGATATTCTCCTTACAACAGATGAGGGATTGAATCTCAGTACAAATAATGGATATGATCTCAGCATAGACTCAAGGCAAGTTGCTGGTAATGTCTTAGACACAAACAATGGAAGAATTTGTAACACTCCTGATTATCCAGAGGAAATCTATCCTGATGGAATTTATGCTTATTTTGTTACAATCGATGTATCTGAGGTTCCTCAATTCCCTTATATTATCGGAACAACATTTAACAATAGACCTATCTCTCAACAATTGAATGTTGCTTCAGATGAAAGGGCTCCTGACGTTATCAGAGGACCTGCTTATTCTCCATCCAGTTATGATAATACAGAATTAACATTCAACTTCACTAAAGTGGAGAGATACAGAAACCCATATCTAAATGAAACAAAGAAAGATGTAGATATTGAAATTGCAGATGTAACGACAGGTTCCATCTCTAGTATCATTGTTGAGAACGGAGCTCCCAACACAACCAAGATTGGTGACATTCTTTATTATGAGGATGAAAATCTAGATGGCAGTGGGGCAGAGGGCAAAGTTTCTTATGTGACTGGTGAACCTATTTCTAATGCAGGTGGACAATTAGTCAACACTTACTTAAGATCACACAGACAAGCAATTGATTTAAGTTCTTATAAAGGAAAAGAATCATTCATCTTTGTGAGAGATACCTTTATTCTTTGTTCATCTGGTGCTATTGCTCAGGTGGTGAAGTGGGATACAAATGCTTATCTTCTAACAGTTCAAACACTCACTTACGATTTGGTTCAATTTGGTGATACCTTCTATGACAACAGAGAAGCATTTGTAAGATGTCCTCCCAAGTCAACAGAACCTTTCTTTGGATTGTTTAATAACAACAGCGTATTAAGTGCCTCTAGACCTAACAATGTCACGATGTCCTACAGGACACCTACTCTTCGTATAGGTGGAACTGATCCAGAACCTGGAGACATTTGGTGGTCTATCTTCAATGGTAGACTTTATGTCTATTATGATGATGGCAATACTCAGCAATGGGTTGAAGCGCAACCAATGGGAACTCAGCCTATTGAAGATACTGCTTATGATCTAGGTGTTGGAACTACTGCAGCAACTGCACCAGATGTAATTAACAGTGGCACTGACACAACTATTACTATCTCAACGATGGCACCTGATAGTAGAGCTGATGGTTCTGCTAACAGACTGGGTGACTTGTGGTGGTCTAATCAAACAGGTATGATGTATATCTGGTACAGTGATATCCTGGTTGAATTTGCTTCAACTGGACAGATTCCAACATCCAGTTCTGCACAATGGGTTATGACAGATCCAACAGGTACAGTTCCTGGTATTGGTTCATCAGATAGGATATATCCAGAACTATCTGTTGCTTCTACAACTAGAGGAAACATTTACACTTCTACACTACAGTGTATCATTTCAGATATAGCACCAACACAACAAACAGATGGCAGCAGTCTTCAGTTTGGTAACTTGTGGTGGTCTAGTTTGAATGGTAAGATGTACATCTATTGGAATGATGGAGATACTGTTCAGTGGACACAATCGACTCCAATTGGATCTGTATCAAGTAGATATGGCGAAGATGAGCCATATAATCCAGATGTTGGTCCTGGACCAGGACCAGGTCCTGTTCCTCCTGATCCAAATGGTGGAGACGACATTGGTGTTATCTCGGAAACTGCAGATAGAAGACTTCTCTGGTTCAGGGATATGACAAACTTCCTACCAGGAGACATTGTTAACTTCCAACTTGGAGCACCTGGTGCTTCTGAACTAACAGAGATTGCTCGTATTGATTCTATTGGAACACCAGACAATGACAATGGTATCTTTGATAGAGGTTATGAAGACACAGCTCTTGCATTACCTAATAATACTTTGATGGTGAATGATTCCAGAGCCGTTTATCAGGTTGACACAACAACACCTACTAAACTGAACATAGGAGACACAGTTCTGTTTGAGAACTCGTCCTTTGCAGAAATCAATGGAACTCATACTGTTATTCAAGCAGGTCACGTTGTTCCTGCTACTATTGGAGTTTCAGTAGATATAACTGAAGGTAAAGTTATTGAATTGAGTATTATTGATCCTGGCGCTTATTATTCAGAAGGATTCATTATCACCTTCAGTGGTGGTGGAGGACAAGGTGCATTTGGTGTTGCTACTGTAGATCCTCTTGTTTTAGGTGGAGGAATTGCCACTGTAGAATTGGTAGAACAAGGAGAAAACTACACTTCCGTTCCTACACCTATCCTAGGAACAGAACTAGCAAATACTCAATTCCAGATTTATACTGGTAACTTATATGATGATGATAACGCTAATGTAAAATACAGTGCATTTGGAGAAGCAGTAGAGAACACAGCAGCATATGTTGATATCACTTCTGGTGGTATTGGATATTCAGGAATTCCTCCTGCTCTTGGATTATATAAGAATGAATCAGATAGAGCAAGATTGGTTATCAATGAAGGAAGTACAAATCCAGAAGGTGGATCTATTATCAGTGTATCAGTGTCAGGTGGTGGTATTCGTTATGTGAATCCTACTGCAATCTTTGGAGATAGAACCAACAGTGGTTCTGGTGCTTCTGCAGAGGTAACTGTTGAGAATGGTGTAGTGACTGCAGTGACAGTGACCAATGGTGGTTCTTCTTATATTGAACCTTATATCACTTTAGTTGAAGAGAGTGGCAAGTACATCTCTCTCACAAATGATATTGGTAAGATTACAGCAAATTCTATTATCAATCCAGGCAGAGACATCTCTGTTGATAGATCTCTGAAACCAGAACTGATGATCACCACAAGGTGCATCATTAGGTATATTGATCAAATCAGAGGTCCATTTGTTGCTGGTACTGCCGTATATCAGGGCACATCAGATGTTAAGCTGGTGACAGCAATTGTGGTAAGTTATGATGATAAGATTCAACAACTTACTCTTGAAAAAGTAAGTGGTGTTATCAGAGCAGATGAAATCATTCAAGATGACTATGGAACAACTGCAACAGTTCTTCTTCAGGGAGAAGCTGATTGTAGGGCACTGGTGAGTGGTACTTCTGAACCAGAAGGCACATTCATTAATGACACCTCCAAGTTGAGTAGTAAGTATGCTGTAGTACAGGATTCTAAGAAGTATCAATGGTTCTCTTATGAGATATCATCTGCTCTTCCTAGAGTTGATTATGAAACCTTTGTTAAAGATATCATTCATCCAGCTGGGTTCATTATGTTCTCCAAATTGGATATGAATGATTCCGTAGAAACGGTTCTGGATGTATCTGAGCCAGAATTCAAACCTCAGATTTCATAGATAAATAACTGAAAAGAGCAAAGATGGCAACTGTCAATACTAATGACTTAAGAGTTAAGAACGCCAAGAATCTCATCAACTCCTTTAATGGTGATGATGGAAGTTCTTTGGCGTATCTTTTCGTTGGTCGTATCCAGTCTTGGGCAGATGACAATCTTCCTCCGACTCCACAGAACAACTATCAAACCTTCTATACAACATATGATAATATGTTTGCAATGAAGAAAATTGCAACTGGTGATAGTTATCATATGATTCCTAAGCTAAACTGGGCATCTGGTTCAACTTACGACTATTATAGACAAGACTATACAACTGTAAATAAGTCTTTCTCAGGAGCAGCCAATCTATATGATTGTAACTGGATTGTAAGGAATCAGACAAACAATGTTTATGTCTGCCTGAATAACAATCATAATATTCCTTCTACAGTAGAACCACAGAACACCTCCAACGAACCATTTGTAACTACTGATGGCTATCAGTGGCAAAGAGTTTATAACCTAGTCTCAGCTGACTACACTGCATACTCAACTGATAACTTTATGCCTATCACCTCCACTGATGTGGTAACAGGAGTAGATGGTGCTATTTCTACAGTGATTATAGATAATCCTGGTGCTCAATTTACAGTGAGTCCTATTGGAGCACCTAATCAAATTCCTTTCTACTTCTGCCATATCAATGGAGATGGAACAGGTGCTGTTGCTAAAGTGACAGTTCTCAATGAAGTTGTCATTAATATAGAGGTAGTGAGAACGGGAAGTGGATATACTTATGGAACACTTGATTTTACTGCTAATAACTGTTATCAATCTCTTCCCAATCTGGATGAAGAGAAGAATGCATTGAATCCAGGTGGTGACGGTACTTTTAGAAGCACTGTGGTTATTCCTCCTCCAGGTGGGTGGGGAACTGACTTGACAAGAGAACTAGGAGGAACCAGAGTAGGTGTATTCAGTGATTTGAACTATAACCTGTTTAATTACTTGCAAGGTTCTTTTAGACAGATAGGTATTCTACAAGATGCATCTTTCTCTTCTGAAAATCCAATATCTGTTGAAGCTTGTTATGCAGTTCAGGTTGAAACTCTTGCTACAGGAACGACTTATACATTAGGAGAAGTCATCACTCAGTCCGTATTGATTGATGAAGTTAGTCATCTAGCTAAAGGATTTGTTATTGGATACGATCAATCAACTGGAGTTCTGAGATATACTCAATCTTCTGCAAATGTAGATACTGATGGAAACCTTTATAGGTTCCAGGGAACTAATAACGTGGTTGGACTAACTTCAACTATGTCTAGTGCTCCAACCACATATACTGGTACATCTACTGATATCACCTTTGAGAGTGGTTATGCGACTCCAGAAGTCACTGCATATTCTGGGATTATGACTTATCTCTCTAACATCAGTCCAGTGATTAGAGACTCGCTCCAAACTGAAAGGATAAGCCTTCTAATTGCCTTCTAAATAACAATAAAGGACGTTAGAGAGAAATGCCTCTACAGAAGAATTTAAACGTTGCACCCTACTATGCTGATTATAATCCGCTTTCGGATTATTATAAGGTATTGTTCAAGGCAGGTTTTCCTGTACAGGCACGTGAACTAACAAATATGCAGCTGATGCTGCAGAACCAGATCGAGACGATTGCTTCTCGGACTATGAAAGAGGGCGATCAGATCGTTCCTGGTGAGTTCGGTTACGCTCAATCTTCGTATGTTAGAGTTTCCTCTATCACTCAAGGATCAACTGCTGAAGACTTTATCGGTTATACTCTAACTGGTGCAGTTTCTGGTGTGAAGGCGTTTGTGAACTACGCCACCGCAGAAACAACAGAAGATGATATTACTTTTTATGTAAATTACGAGAGTTCAGGAACCACGGCAGTTGATGCCACCTTTACTGAAGGAGAGACATTAGAATCTGATACTCCTAACAAGTATACGGCAAACGTTGGTGTTACTACTATCTCTAAGCCTATCACATCAAATGCGATGGGCAAGGGCAGTCTATTCACTGTAAAAGAAGGATATTACTTTATTGATGGATCTTCTGTAAGAAATTCAGAGCAGACAATCACACTTGACAAGTATGGTACCAAACCTAATTACAGTGTTGGTTTCCTGGTAGCAGAAACCTTTATTGATTCAGAAGAAGCTCCTGCTCTGCTTGATAACTCACAAGGTTCTTCTAACTTTGCAGCACCTGGTGCTGATAGACTTAAGGTAACATTGACTCTCACAAAGAGAGAGATTGATTCTACCAATCCTAACTTTATTCAGTTATCCGTTGTTATTCAAGGACAACTTCAAGGTAGTCCAGATCAGAGAACTAAGTGGTCCTGGTTATATGATGTTCTTGCTAAGAGAACCTTTGATGAGTCTGGTGATTACATCGTTACTGAGTTCCCAGTTGAACTTCTTGAGTATGCCAACGGCACAACATTCAATGGTGTATTTGACATCAATGCAAATCAAACCTATCCTCCTATTCCAGGAAGTGGTTTAACTGCCAATCTAACAAAGGCACAGGCAGACGCCACCTTTGCTCTTAAGATTTCTCCTGGTGAAGCATATGTTCAGGGATACGAAGTTGGATTCAGAAATCCAATCTATCTGTATGGAGATAAGCCCAGAACTCTGAACTTTAGAAATGATGCCAATACTCAGATGACCGCAGGTCAGAGTGTGGCACTGACTAATATGAACAGTGTTCCTGACTTCCAGAACATTGATAGTACGATTGACACGCTGGGTCTTGAGACTATTCGTCTATATCGTAACTTTACTGACGGTAACGTTGGAGAAGCACTACAGACTGACGCACAGGGATTCGTTGAACCATTCAATATTGGTAACGCACCTCCAACAACTTATCACGTCATAACAGCATCAACAATAGGAGTCGTCAGTGAATCAGGAGTAACTGCAGTTTATAAGGGAACCAACAGTGCAGTTGTTACATCTGCTACTGACGTCATTCGTGGTAGTTCAGTTGGTGGAGCAACAGTTGTTTACTCTAAGAAGATTGTTCCTTCTCCTTCTGGTTTAATTACTCCTCGTTATCTCAATCCAGATCAAATTGTTACAAATCCACAAGATAACCCAGGTACTCTTGGTTATAACTCAACCTTTGACTTGGGTATCTTGGGTGCTGAGTACTTTGTTGAATTAATCTTAGTTCAAGATGATAACTCAGTTAACTATACAACAAACTGGATAGTTGGTGATTTAGTTTCTGGGGAATCCACAGCAAGTTTTGGTGTGGTTGAAGAAGGTTCAACTCCTGGAGAACTTATTCTTTCCAATGTAACAGGTGAGTTTGCTCCTGGAGAAGACATCACTCAGGGCGATAAGGTTTCTAAGATTGCCGTTGAAGGTGAGATTTATGAGTTTGCTTTCACTGATCTAGGAACTGAAGGAAATGTTAGTTCTTTGATTGCAGAAACTTCAATCAAAGTTCAGGCAGTTAACGCTGAGATCAATATAACGAAAGATGTAGATTATACATATAACGCTACAACAAACACACTGGCACCAACATCTGCTGGTAGAATCAAGTTGAATAATTTCCCTTATCCAGCTGGAAGTTCTCTGGGTGAAAGAGTCAACTATAGTCTAGAAACTTCACCAGCAGGCATCAAAGGATTTGCAGACATTGTGACCGCTAAGGTGGTCAGTGACATTAGTAAGACTAAGTCTTTCTATTCACCCCAACCCAATCAACCAGTTGATTTCTCTGCTGATATTTCTATTCAGAACGCAGCAGACTCTGATATCGTTAACTTGGCAGAAGGTTCACTGTTTAGTGGAAATGCTGGCAACAACTACATCGTTTGTGATGACTTTGCTGGGGATCCTTCCAGACAACTCCAGTTTGGTGATGTTGTTACCTTTGTAGATGATACAGGTGTATCAGTTAGTAAATTGGTTTACTTTGCCACCAGACCAGTTGGTTATGGAGCAAATAGAGATAAGTCTTATGTTTACTTCTCCACAACTATTGAAAGGGCAATAAGTGGTAAGACGGTTCAAAGAATTAGAATTAAGAAGAAAGGACAACCAAACCAGACTCTTGTCTTTGAACTTCCACAGAGAACAGTCGCTTCGCTTCAGAATGACATTCTTGCAACTGGTATTAACTATACAGTTATTCAGGAATTTGTTATCAGTGTCGCAGGTGGTGCCAATTCAATTGTATTGAACACCAACAAACAGAATGAAACATTCATCACTAATACTGGCAAAACAACCATCACGGTAGCCAGTCTTCCTTCTGACCCTAACGATGTTCAGGGTATTCTTGGAAGAAACCTTTCAATTGCTTCTTTCTCTACAGGAAGTGATGGAAGACAGATCACATTCACTCTGGATAAGACTCTCGGAACCACGACAGTTCTGAAGGTTCTTGTTCCAGTTTATGTAAGTGATGGTGTTGCAAAGATTAAGACATTCAATGGTGATCAAAACCTTACTATTTCAGCTGAGGATCTCACACCTGACATTATTAGTCTAGGAAAAGCAGATGTCTCTAGTGTAACATCTATCAAGATGCAACCTAATAATCTTGAGATTAGAGACAACTACATCTTTGATAATGGACAGAGAGATAACGTTTATGCTATCTCTAGATTGATTCGTAAGCCTGGTGCACCAGTTGCTACAGGTCAGTTGTCAATCACTTATGATTACTTCTCCCATTCAGGAGACGGTGACTTCTTCAGTGTTGACTCCTACACTGGTGATGGTGGTGTTGGATATGCAGAAGTTCCTGTATTCGTTCCTAACAAATTGGTATTTGCTGGATCACAAAGATCATCAGCAGTGTATCTGGAACTCAGAGATTGCATTGACTTTAGACCTATTGTTAATACAACAGGAACATCTCCCACTATTATTCCAACAAATACTCCAGGAAGAGATGCAACATCTGCTACCAACTTCCGTGATGCTGGTGCATATGATGGAAACGCCGTGGTGCCAAGGATGCCAATGGTTGATTCCAACTTCCAGTGCGATATGTCTTACTATATGTCAAGGATTGACTCCTTGTTCATTGAGAGAACAGGCGCATTGAAAATGGTTCAAGGTGTTTCCGCTAACAATCCTATTCCTCCTGCAGATCTTGCAACAGGAATTAGACTGTATGATATGATCTTCCCTCCTTACACCTTCTCACTGAAAGGTGTGGACATCGTCAAGTATAACTACAAACGATTCACGATGTCAGACATCGCTGGAGTAGAAAGTAGAATTGACAGATTGGAAGAGATCGTAACACTCTCCATTCTAGAACAGAGTGCATTGAATATGCAGGTAAGAGATGCTGTTACTGGACTGAACAGGTTCAAGAATGGTATTGTGGTTGATAGGTTTGCTGATCACGCACAGGGTGCTGTGGGTCAGGAACAGTATAGAAACTCAATGGATCCGGTTTGGAGTCATCTGAGATCTGCACACTTCACTGATCAGATTCAGTTGGTAGAGGATAATCAAACTGCAGCACAAAGAACTGGAGATGGCTATAGAAAGTCAGGTCCTTTGTTGATGGTTGACTGGCAGAGTCAGAGGTTTATGCAGAACCCATTTGCTACTAGGTTCATCAACCTTCAGCCTTTCACTGTATTCACCTTTGATGGTCAGATGGTTCTGACTCCTTCTGTGGATACATTCCAGGACATCACTCGTGTTCCAGATCTGGTTATTGAGGACAACAACCTCTTCAATGCTATGGTCAACCTTACAGGTGAGATGGCAGACTCTGGTATTGGTACCGTTTGGGGTGACTGGGAGAACACAGGAAACACTCAAACAACACAGGGCAACAGAAGAAGAATTGCGGGAGACCAAGCAACACTTGGAAATGCAATGAACACCCTCAGCATTATGGGTATAAACGTTGCACAAGGTAACCTCAACCAAGGTGGACAGGATCTTCTTGCTAATGGTGGCGTTCCTCCTCTGGAAATATTTGACACCACAACATCAGTTGAACAGGCAAGACAACAGACGAGGACAACCATCAACGTAGCTACTGGTTCTATTCAAAGAACCTCTTATGGTGATAGAGTTGTTGATGTTCAACTTGCCAGAACGATGCGTTCTATTCCTGTTAGAGTTCAAGCAGGAAGACTGAAGCCAAACACAAGATATTACGTCTTCTTTGATGAGATTGAAGTGTCTGCTTGGGTAACACCTGATACCATTCAGACAGACTTCCCTGATGGATTGAGTCGTTATGTTGGACAACCTGGAACTACACAGAAAGGTTTTGGAGTTAACCTCCTCTCTGATGACATTGGTAACTTCTCAGGCCTGTTCCTGATTCCTAATGGACGTCCACCTGTTGTTGACAGCACATTCACAACAATGAATGATGTTCAGTATCAGACATCAGGAGATACAAGATCCTTTAACACTGGCAACAGAAAGCTTAAGATTACTTCTTCACCAACAAATGAAAGAGATTTGGATCTGGTTGAAGGATTCGCAGAAGCAGACTTCGTTTCAAGTGGAGTTCTTCTGGATAAGCAAGAAACAATTGTTTCAACCAGACTTCCTTCCTTCAGTAGTACAACAGAAGTCACAGCAACCCAGTCTAGATGGCAAGAGTCCACTGAGACAGGAGCTGAGTACTTTGACCCTGTGGCACAGTCTTTCCTGATTGATAACTTCAACCCAGAAGGATTGTTTGCTACAGAACTGGAAGTATTCTTTAAGACTAAGGATGCGGTTGAAGGTGTTGAGGCTTATCTGACATCAACAGACGGACAGGTTCCAACAGATCAAATCATTCCATTCTCTAGAGTGGTGAAGAATAGTGACTCTACACTGAGAGTTGTTTGTAGGTTTGCAACTGGACAAAGCACTTCTGCTTTCGCAGCAGGAATCACAGTCACAGGTCAGACTTCAGGAGCAACAGGTGTTATTAAGTCCGCTATAGCATTTGAATCAGCAAGCGTCAACACAACTAAGAATGTCAATAACACAACTTATAACGTGCTTCTTGACAACTATAATGGAGATTTCGTAGAAGGAGAGATTATTATTCCTTCTGTCACACCAGCTGATCCTAACACTTACACAACTGCCACAGACACTTATGTGGTTGATTCAGTTTATATCACTACGCTTGGTTCTGGTTATCACTCACCAACCGTTACATTCTCCACACCACAACTACCAGGTGGAGTTACCGCAACAGGTACAGTGAAGGTAGGACCAAATAGCGCATTAGCTGGCGGAGACATTATTTACGAAGTAGTTATTACTGACAGGGGAAGTGGATACACTCAGGTTCCTTCAGTTACTTTCACTGATGTTATCACAGAAAGTAATGCAACTGACGGTTGGTCTTTAGGAAGTGGAACAATTGGTTCCGTTTCAGTATCTGAAGGAACTAAGGCAATTGATATGGGAGTTGCAACTTCAGAAGATGCAACAGCCGCTACTAAGTTTAAGTTCGTTGCTCCTGTTTATCTTTTAGGAGATACAAACTACGCTTTCGTTCTGAAAGCACCAACTTCACTGAACTACAATGTTTGGACTTCTAAGTTGGGCGAGAATGAAATAGGCACAGAGACAAGGGTTGTACAACAACCTAACCTTGGTTCTTTGTTTAAATCACAGAATGGTGGTTTGTGGACAGAAGATCAGACACAAGATATTAAGTTCGTTCTTTACAGAGCAGAATTCCAAACAAACTCAGCTGGACAAGTCAAACTGAATAATCAATCCTTAGAAGGAGCAAAGACAGTTGTAGATCCTATTGAGACAAACACTGATGGAGTTGATGAAACATCTACACTCTTTGGAGACAATCCAAAAATCATTAGAGTTCTGATGGATTATCACGGACTAGAATCCAATGATATGGTTTCTATAACTGGAGTTACTGGTAATCCAGGTGGTGTTCCAAACGAAGAGTTCAACACAGTTCACACTGTTCTTGATTCTGGATTGAGATACTTCACTATTCAAGTAACTACATCTGCAATCAACAGTGAGAAAGGTGGTGGTAATGGTGTGAGATGTACACCTAACAGACCTTATGAGGTTCTGAATGTGTATACAGGAGCAATGGTATTTGGTTCATCTACAATTCTTGCAACTAACACTCCTACTCAGGCAGCAGGAGTCAGTGGTTATAACGTATTGAATCAGTACAGACAGGATCAACCAAATCCAATCAAACTGATGGATTCTTATTATTACAATGGAGCCAAGCAGGTTGCTAACGCAATCAACGAAGCCAAGTATCGTGGTTCTCTTTATCTGAAAGGACAGAGGTCAATGGAGGTTCAGTTAACTCTTGGAACTCTTAACTCTAAAGTGTCTCCTGTCATTGACCTTGATAGAACTAACGCTAACGTGGTTCGTAACTTGATTGATAGCCCAGTTGGAGATGATCCAAGTCAGGGAGTTGTATCAGGAACACTTACTCTTAAGAATCCAGCCGCGGCTATTGCTTTGGCAGCTAAGTCATCACTGGCATTCACCAACACAGTTGATTCAACTGCTTATGGTGTTACAGTTAAGTCTTATAACGCCACTACAGGTAAGATTACAGTTCAAGGTAAGAACATTAGGAAGTTAGCAGCTGCTAAGTTCACAGACACAACGATTGAGTCTGTTGGTATCGGTAGTTTCACCACAACTGATGGTAGATTGTTTATTCCAGAGACTAGCCCTGATGGTTCCGCTTACTCTAAGTGGATCTCACGCTTGTTCCTCTTTGAGAACAACTGTGACGGAATCGAACTGAAACTAGCAGCTTGTTATTATGACAAGACTTCTATCAGAGTTTATTATCGCCCTCGTCCAATTGGATTCGAAGGTAACATCACTCAGGAAAATTGGACACCATTCAATCCTACACAGGTACTCAATGTAACTGATATAGAAGGCAACATCACTTCTATGAACTATCCTGGACTTCCAGATAACATTAATGCTATTCAGGTTCGTGATTCCACGAACGTAGATCCTAGAGAACTACAACCTGATGCTTGGAGAAGTCTAACATTCAGTGTTCAAGACATTCCAGCTTTTGACGCCCTTCAGGTGAAGATTGTAATGACTCAACCTAACCCAGCATTAGCTCCGTTAGTTGATGATATGCAACTCATCGTTTCTGAATAAATAATAAGGATATGAAATCACCAATTGAAGGACATCCAAACCTTTATAAAGATGCTGAGACTGGCGTTATCGTCAATAGATCAGCAACTGATCGTGACAGATATAGAATTGCTAAACAGCAATCTAGATCTACTATGAACACAGAAAAAGAAATCTCTACTCTAAGAGATGAGATTGATGAAATTAAATCACTACTCCACCAGTTGATTAATAAGTAAATGGCTTTAAATTTTCCAGCTAATACTAGTCTCCCGTATGTCGATCCGATATCGGGACTCAAGTACATCTATAACACGTCAGTTGGTGCTTGGGAAGCTGCCATTCAACCACCTGCGATTGTTTCGAGTGTCCCACCGGAACAAATTACAATTCCTGGATTCCTGTGGTGGGATGATGTAGGTGGCTCACTATACATCTGGTATCAGGATACTGATGGCGGACAGTGGGTTGACGCTTCTCCTTCTGGAGAGAACGTCGCTAGTGCGTATGTTCAAATCAATGCACCAACTGGAGCTTTGCCTGGTGAGTTGTGGTGGGATTCAGCGAACGGAAGATTATATATCTATTACGATGATGGAGATAGCCAGCAGTGGATGCAGGCAACAACAGGATCCGAAGGTGGAACAGGAACTGTTAATTATGGATTGAAACTTTACAGTGGAGCAGCAACTCCTACTAATGCAAAGCGTAATGATCTTTGGTATAACAGTACAGAGAGCACATTGTATGCCTTTGTTGGAGATATACCTGAATGGAAGAAATCACATAACATTATAGATCCAAGCACCTTTGTAACAGCTGTCACAGGCGTTTCTCCCATCTCTGTTGGTGGTACAGCTAAGGAACCTGCTATCAGTGTTGCTACCTCTTCTACTACCGTTACAGGAGTGGTTAGACTAGCAACAGTGACAGAGGCAGGGGAAGGTTTAGATAAGACTGTTGCACTTAGTCCTGGAGTTCTTAAGGAAGCACTAGTAACTGCTGCGGCATCTTACCTTCCTTCATCTTCTGCATCAGTGGCAGGTGTTGTCACTCTAGCAACACAGGCAGAAGTTGTTACAGGAGCAATTAATAATAAGTCAATCACACCTCTTGCACTTAAGCAAGCAATTCCTAGTTTAGGATTGAGTGTACCAGTAGGAACTATTATCACTTATGGTGGTTCTATTGCTCCTTCTGGTTATCTTGTTTGTGATGGTTCACTATTAAGTAGAACCACTTATAAAGCTCTATTCCAAGTGATTGGAACTGCCTATGGTATTGGAGATGGTTCCACTACATTCAAACTTCCAACTGTGACGGCAACGTTCACGAGTTGTATCAAATTCTAATAAATAACAATAAAGAGGAGTAACGATGGCGGCAATTGATATGCCAGCAACACCAGCGAATCCTTCCACATATAAAGCATCTAATGGTGTGACTTATGTGTGGGATGGACAGAAGTGGTCTGCAACTGGCGGTGGTGGCGCAGATGGTGCTGGCATCAGTGTGGGAATCAATCCACCTATAGGACCTACAGAAGGAGATCTGTGGTACAACACAGTTGATGGTATTATGTACGTCTGGTATGTTGACGAGAGTCAGGTCGCAGGCGCTGGTGAAGGTCAATGGGTTGACACAAGACCTGGTGGCGAGGGGGTAGCCTGATATGGCTAAGTTAGAATTTCCCAATACTCCTACTATTGGACAACAAACAGCACTAACCAATGGTGTTGTTTACCAATGGGATGGAGACAAGTGGCAGACACGCATCGTTCAGAGTTATGCAAACACAGGTGCAAACCCTGGTACTACACCTCCAGTCAATCCAAGTCCAGGTACATTCTGGTGGGATTCAGAAGCAGGTCAACTCTATATCTGGTACACTGACGCCAACTCCTCACAATGGATGCAGGCAGCAGTTCTGGGTACCACATACGATAATCTCGGCAATGTGGTCACTAGCGCCACGATGTCTGCTCAGAACCTGGCAAGTGGTACATACGACTTGTCTCTTGGACTTGAGGGATCAGCAGTATATGACAGCACTGTTCAAATGGTAGATCTTGGCATCAACCTTGAGTTGGGTCAGAATCTAACAGTAAGTCAGACTGGTGATCAGTCAGTTTCAGACTCTGATACGGATGGGGACAATAATGGCTATTGATTTTCCAGACAATCCAGTTAATTTAGAAAAGTATACTTATAATGATGGAGCAGGCAGAGTTGTAACTTACACTTACATTGCTGCCAAAGATAGTTGGACCGGAGAAATTAATACTTCGATTCAGATTGCTCAACCCCTTCCTTCTCAGGTGAGAGCAAACCCTCCTTTCAATAGTGGAACAGGGACACAAGAAGATCCTTACATTGTCACAGCAGGAATCTGTGCTACACAGGGTCTTGGAGTTATATCTTCTCAACAGATTATTGTTTCTGGACAAACACTTGGTCAAAGAATTTATTTCAACGATCAGAGTCAGAATGCTGGATTAAGATTTCAACAACCTCTTGGAGTCATTGACGGGTTTGGCATTTATAACACAAACTTATATTATAATGACTCACCAATAAGTGATGTAGATGGAATTATCTATTCTGCTCTTCTTCAAGTGGGAACTGCTTGGTTGTCTTGGAATGTCACACAACAGGTGACTTCTCCTATTTCGCAGAATTCTGCAACATCAATTTCTGTATCAGACTCAGTATACAAGGTAGGTGCAACAGCATCTATGGTTTCTGGAACTATCACAGGTGGAGAACCTGGTGCTGGATACATTTATGAGTACTGGTGGCAGAGAAGCGCTGATGGGAGTGATAATACCTTTGTGAACATCACTCAACCAACTTCTGATGTTTCAGCAAAGAATTACGTTATTCAAGAATCAGATACAGATTATTTCATTCGTGCAGTTACACAAGCAACTGATAGTACAGTTCCAGTGAAACAGACTCTGACGATGAATTCACCTAATAGTACTACTAAAGTCTTTGGTCCTCCTAAGATTGCTAACGTTTTATTGATAGATGATGACGGAGATTCTGTCAATCGTTTCACGAGTCAGTCATTTACAACAAATTATAGTCTTTCTACTTTAGGAACTGGAAATAGCACTAAGGATCTTAAGGTTATTCTGACAAAACCAGATGATAGTATTGTTTATGCTATTTTGAATGTCAGTGGTGCAATCACTAATGTAACTGCTATTGATCCTGGATATGTGACTATGACTGATCAAGTCAGTCCTACTGTTACATTCCCTGCAACTTTTACAGACACTCTTATTCCTGACGAAGCTCTTCCTCCTGGTACTTCTATTCAGACAGACCTTAAGGTACTAAACCTTTATGGTGCAGATACTAAGACTAGTAACATCATCACACCTATTGTGGTGGGAGAAGTTGTCTTTCCAACACCTAACCTTATCAATGGATTCATTCAATCCACTGATCCCTTTGTTGCTGACGAAACGCCATTCAACACGGCAGTGGTACAAGGAACAGATAAGGAAACTTATGCTTTTGCTTGGGGAATCAGTCCTACAACAATCACATTTGATCCTCCTTGGGATGTAAGTGCAACACCCATCACTAGTTTTCAAGGTGGTGGATTAGTTGCTGGAATCAATGATTTCAAAGTGACATTTGTTGATGGAAGTGACAACTCTACTGTTGTAACAGTAAGTACACCCAACTCTGATTGGTCTACTCCAATTCAGTTTGGTTCATTCGTTCCACCTACAACAATCAAGTCTATTATTCTAACCTCAGAGAACTTATCTGATAAGACGAATGGTATCATTAACTTCTATGATACAAACAATGCTTCTGTTCTCTATGACAACTATTCTTTTTCTCAGAACAATCTAACAAGAAGTAAGTTAGAATCATTAGATATTTCTGCTAACTGGGCAACCAGATCTGCTGCAGCAACTTATAACATTGCTAATCCTTCTACTCCTAACCTGGATGCTTTCATCCTTCCTAAGGCAGGGTTTGACTCTAATAACATTTACATCCTACATCTGGATAAGGCACCTGGTGCTATCAATGTTTCTATTGAGATTCTTCTTACCAACCTCTCCGTATTCACTCTCACAGCAACCAATTTAAGTCAGTCTGTCACGTATAAGGAATTCCTTTCTAACTTGATCACAGGACTCTCTACAGACTCTAGAGTGACTGTTGCAGCAGTGGATGGCGCCATCACTATAACTCCTGCTGCCACTTATGCGATTGATGATGTTAAGATTACACTTACCAGTGGAACACTTACCAGTCAAGCAATTGATGATGTGAATGGAACTGCAGTAGGTGCTCCTACTGTTCCTAACACCTTTACTGTTACGGTTGCAAATAAGACAGGTACAAATCACACTTATGGTTTAGGTTCACTCAAAGCATACTTCATCAACACTATTGAAGCAAACACTTTGGCATTCACAAAGGGATTGACTTACAGGTTTAATCAGTCTGATGCCTCTAATACAGGACATCCACTTCGTTTCTATACTGATGCAGCGAAGACAACTGAATACACAACAGGTGTTACGACAGATGGCACTCCTGGAACTGTTGGTGCTTACACTCAGATTGCTACAACCAATGGAGCTCCTGCAATTCTTTATTATCAGTGTTCCAATCACGCATATATGGGTGGGCAAATAACTCTTAGCTAATCCTCTCTAAATAATAGAAAAGAGAGATTAGATAGGAATGACTCTAAATTTCCCAGATTCTCCAGGTAACGGCGAGAAGTATCTTGCTGAAAATGGAATTGAATATACTTACAATATTGCGAATGATACCTGGACTGGTGCGTTATCTGCTCAGAATGTACCTATTGATCCTTTGCCATCTGACATATCAGTAGATCCTGCTTTTGGTAATCCATCAGGAACTAATCCTGGTAGTGGTACACTGGAAGATCCATTTATCATTACCAACTCCATTGTTCCAGTTCTTGGAGGAACAGCTGTAAGTTTGCAGACTATTACCATTACAAATGGTAAAGCAGGAGATCAGGTTGTATTCACGAACAATACAACGCCGTCAACTATATCATCAAAATACACTCAACCATTAGGTTTCGTTGATGCTAATGGTAAGTGGACAGGAAACTTAATTTATAATGATTCTTTTGGTGCAGATACCACCGAAAACATAACATATACTGGAAATCTTCAGTGTGGTGCTACAACTGTATACTTCAGGTGGTTAGTTCAACAACAAGCAACACCTGCTATGTTCGTCACTGCTGGTACAGCATTGACTGGAACACCAGTGTCTGGAACAGATCTTGGTGCTACTCAACCTACTGTTAGTGGAGGTTTGTCTCCTTACACTTATTCATATAAGTGGCAGACGTCTGATGATAATAGTGCCTTTACAGACATTC
>TARA_R110001592_G_scaffold229914_1_pt1 | contig 24973 bp, 19 predicted proteins | sample TARA_R110001592 | Tara Oceans TARA_R110001592 (sample SAMEA4398387) | marine metagenome | biome: Polar Biome; feature: [SRF] surface water layer (ENVO:00010504); material: water (ENVO:00002006), including particulate matter (ENVO:01000060) such as... | depth 5 m | reverse complement strand
CGAATTGCGTCCTGCAACCTAACTCCACCACGGGTGTCCGGCCCGACTCGAAGGGACGTGCCTGACTTTGCCATCCCGGTCAGTCGCTAGGGCGCACAAAGTAGACATATAGTAGACGGCTAGAGGTCTTTCTTCCTCCTGACACTAACGGATGCCTTAAAGCATCAGATTTGGCTTAACGCCCTTAGAACAAGAACCTCCGTGCCGGTTAGACCCCTGCTTCGGCACTATCTAAATTAAATAGGTATACACGCTCGATATGCTGTTTTTATATATAGTCTATCGAGGTGTTGTTAAATCCTTTTCTCGGTTTATACTCAGTCAATGCGCGTTATCCTGCCACTCAGAAAAAATAACCCAAATAAAACAAAGTGTTGTAGATTCGCGGGTAAAGATACTGGTCAGCGCCTCAAGCTCATTCTTTAAGTCAGAAGCTGGCAATTTTTTTAACACAAGACCCAGATTACAGTCTTCTTCAGGGATAGATGTATTCAGTAGCAATTTATTTACCAAAAAAGCAAAGACATCAAACATTGACCTCGCAGAGTGAACTAATCCAAGGAAATGAGCTTCAGTTTTCAGCTTTGCCGACTCAAATGCTTCCTGATCTTCCTGCGCTAAGGATGTATTCCAGATGGTCGGGGCTCGGCTCTACACTTTCTCCAACAACAGGCTTCATGGTATCTCGCGTACCTTCCAGATGAACCACAAAAATACCTACGTAACGGTCAATGGAATTTATTATTTTTAGAATCACTTCTGGCTGCTCGCAATTCTCACGAACGTGTTCTCTTAATTTACCCAGGTGCCACCTATCAGAGTCCATCCATCCATCTCCATGTTCATTCCACAACTACTATACAAAAATATCCGGCTCTAATCCGAACGAAACAAGTCCACCTTTTATCCTGTAGATTTAAGGCGCCCAATAACCAGCAAACAGAGAACAATACTTCTTTACCAACCTGGCCTGCTTCGATGGCGAAGGGATCATCAGGGAGCCCTATCGCAGTCGTCTTCGAGAGAAAGCTCCGGACGAAGCTCTGGCGCTTATGGAAAGCGAGTACCAAGCTATTTATGAAGGATGTGGGCCGCACAGCAGATCACATGTCACTGTGAAGAACCCGGCAAGCACGTAGCCGGGGGTCACTTTATTCTTCGGGCTTTCTCCCGTCTCCGGCTGCTTCTTGGATTTCGGTAAAAGAGTTTCCGTCTTTCAGCCATGTGAACAGTTTCTGCATTGTCATGAGCTGTGATTGGGCCGATTTACCGCGTATCGAACACTCCCAGAGAATGCAGACTCTCCATCCCGACTTGGCAGCCTCTGTATAATTTCTGTGGTCCCGGCGCATATTCGCCGTAATTTTCTCTTTCCAGAATTCTCTACGTGTTTTCGGCCATTTGAAGAGAGGGCAGTCGTGGCCGTGCCAGAAACAGCCATTGACATAGATAAGGGCACTGTACTTCGGAAGGACTATGTCGGGTTTTCCCGGCAGGTCTTTCCTGTGTAACCTGAACCGATACCCTTCTGCATGCAGAGCCGAGCGCACCATCTTTTCCGGCTTTGTGTTTTTTCCTTTGATTTTCGACATCATCCAAGAACGGGTAGCTGTGTCGACAATGTCAGTCATGAATCACACACCCTAGTTTTGTTGAGTGGTGGTGGTATCCTAGGCGCTTTACATCAAAAAATTGGGTCGAAATGAGTTCTAACATATTGATAGTTGACCTTTTTGCCGGGCCGGGAGGGCTCGGAGAGGGGTTCTCATCTTTTTCTGATTCCGGTCGTCGACCCTTTAAATTAGCTGCCTCTGTTGAGCGTGAGGCAAGCGCACATAAGACGCTAACGCTTCGGGCGTTCTTTCGCCAGTTTGATAAGGCTCCGGACGAATATTATGAATACGTAAAGTCTGGAGACCCGAAACTTCGGCAAGAACTATTCGGCCAATTCAAATCTGAAAGTGAAGCAGCTATAGCTGAGACTCTTGGCGGACCAAAGACCTTGGGCGAAAAAGGGGATCACGACGGAATCATACGTCGAGTAAAAAGCGCAACACATGCCCATGTAGGGCCTAATGTCGTGATTGGAGGTCCCCCATGTCAGGCCTACAGTGTCGTAGGCAGGGCTCGCAACAAGGGAATAGATGGCTATACCCCTGAGACCGACGGAAGGCATTTCCTGTACAAGGAGTACCTCGAAATTCTCGATGAGGTACAGCCAGAAGTTTTCGTTATGGAAAATGTTCGGGGCATCCTTAGCGCAAAGATCCACGGAAAGCTGATCTTTGATGCCATACTCAAGGATTTGAAGAATCCCGGGAAAGTGGTCGGCGACTTTCATGGTTCTGAATATGAGATCTTTTCCCTTGTTGCGCCCCTTCCTGAGCCAAACGCTCTTGGTGACCGTTCGTATTCGTCAAGCACTGACTATCTGATAAGGGCCGAGGGATATGGGGTGCCTCAAACCCGGCATCGAGTAATTCTCTTGGGTGTTCGCAGGGACGTTCTAAAGAGGCAGTCGCCGTCTTTAGTGCTGCCGGAAATGGGACCAAGTATGACAACTCAAGATGCCATTGGAGACCTGCCGAGGCTGCGGAGCGGCCTGACGAAAGTGGCTAACACTTATGATGCCTGGCGTGAGAATCTACAAAAGGCAGCGACAACAGTCCGCTCTGAGTTGCTGGCTAAAGGGTATGACTTACCTGAGAGGTTTCCTTTGAATGGAGCAACGTCCTCGGAGCTTTCCCAAGGCGGGAATTTCGTAAGTTCTCCGAGCACGGATAGTGCACTTATTGAATCCAATACGCTGGCAAATTGGTTTTTAGATCCTCGCTTACAGGGATGCCTTAACCACAATGCGCGAAGTCATATGCCGGCAGATATTTACCGTTATCTGTTTGCCAGCTCATTCGCAATGCTGAATTCTGGTGCTTCACCGACAGCAAAAGATTTCCCGGAATCTCTCGTTCCCGCCCACAAAAACTGGAAGTCCGGGCATTTTGTAGACCGCTTCAAGGTCCAGGCTCGAACGCGCACCCCCAGCACGGTAACCAGCCACATAGCCAAGGACGGTCATTATTTCATCCATTATGACCCTTCGCAGTGTCGAAGCCTGACAGTGAGAGAAGCTGCAAGGATCCAGACATTTCCAGACAATTATTACTTTGAGGGAAACCGAACCGAGCAATATGTTCAAGTGGGTAACGCAGTACCCCCTTTGCTGGCGAGAAAAATTGCGGGTGTTGTCTATGATTTGCTGAGGTCCTGACCGTTAGGTAGGGTGATAACCAAATAAGGTATTTTTTGTAGCCTTGAAGAAAGCTTTTGGCAGCGTCCAAATTGGAAGGCGGAATATGGATCGTATCAACTTACCCCCACACGCTGGGCCTTTTGTCGATAGTCTGAGAAGTATCGGGTATTCGTTGGACGCTGCAACGGCAGACGTCATCGACAATGCTATTTCTGCCGGAGCCTCAAAGATAGACATCTATGCTGATTGGGGTAATGGTTCTCCAAGGCTTGCGATAAAGGATGATGGGAAAGGAATGTCCCCGCAGGAACTTGAAGATGCGATGCGTTTGGGGGGATTGAATTCAAAGGCTGCTCGATCCAAGACCGACCTGGGTCGATTTGGGCTCGGACTGAAGACTGCGTCTTTTTCACAATGCAAAAGCCTATCAGTCATATCGCGTGACCACCCAAGGACTAATTGGTATGGCCTGAGATGGAATCTATCGCTGATCGAAAGGGAAAATATCTGGGCGGTCGAGGTCCTGCCAGAGGATCAGTGCAAACAGGTGCTGGAGGAGGTCGATTACGTATTTGAGTCCGGTGCTGCCGTAGTTTGGGATGATCTGGATCGTGTTATGGATCCAACGTCTGTAAACGCCCAGACGTTTTTTGAAAAACGTATAGTTGAAGTGAGAGACCATCTTGGTCTGACATTTCATCGTTTCATATCTGGTGACGAGGTAAAGCGCGTAAATATATCTGTAAATGACCATGCCGTTTTTGCAATGGATCCCTTCGGTGTCCGGCCACCACCTGAGGCCCCTGCCTCCACACTACTTTCTGACGAATACCTTCGAGTAAGCAACCACCGAATCAGGGTCAGAAGCTACCTCCTTCCTCACCCGTCGAAGCTAAGCCATAGCCACTTAAACTCGATATCCCGGAATGGCGATTACCACTCAGGCCAAGGAGTTTATGTCTATCGTGCCGGACGGCTGATTCTTCATGGTGGATGGCAAAGGCTTATTCGGGCCTCAGAAGCAAACAAGCTTGCCCGGGTTCAGGTGGATTTTGACAATGACTCCGACGACCTATGGAGTCTTGATGTCAAAAAATCTCGGGTGGAGTTGCCAGCTACGCTCCGGGATCAGCTCAAACGCGTCATTCGAAACGTGTGTCAGAAATCGAACTCGACGTTCACCAAGAGGGCGAAAATGCCTTCGTTGGATCTGCACCCCATCTGGGAGAGGATCTATGACCGGGAAAGAAACCAGATTCGTTATCGAATTGACCGGAACCACTCCTTGGTAAAAGGTTTACTGCGCGAGGCAGCCATTGCTTCAGCTGAAACTGCTTTGCTGTCTCTGATAGAAGAATCCCTGCCAGTTGAACTGATCAAGAACGATCTGTCCTCTGATGATATCCAAGTTGGTCATTCTGACGATGAAACCGAGTTACAAGAGCTAATCGAAAGTCTGCTTGATGCCAATATTGACGAAGAGATCATTGCAAATACGATCGCGAGCGACAGTAATTTTGGCTTCTCTTATGAGGCGATCAAAAATTTAATTGGACGAGTTAAGAGAAGGGAATATGAGTAAAAATGCAAAAATAATAGAGATGGTTGCGACTCAGATCGAAAAGGATTCTCACGACGTCGTTGGCGATGTGACAAAGGATTGGCTGGACGAGCAACTCTCGGGTTTTGCTGAGCAGCTACGCCTCGATGAACAGTCGGTTGACGAAATAGAAGCTGAGGTACGAAGAAGGATTGCAATAACTGTTGGTGAAGCATCGATTCTCATTGACCCGGAAGATCAAAAAGAGTGGCTGACCGAGGACAGAATCATCGGTACAGAATGGAGGTTCTGGAACCGATATTCGGACTATTTTAAGACAAAAGGGATTCCTAGCAACATTCTAAGGCGAACCCACACAGACACAAATCGTATTTTGGGACTCATTGGCGATCCGTTATCAGAAAAGCCCTTTCGACGGCGGGGAATGGTCATTGGTGACGTCCAGGCCGGGAAAACCAACAACTATACGGCCCTTATAAATAAAGCAGCAGACATTGGTTACAAGCTGATTATAGTTCTTACAGGCACGGTTGAGGATTTGAGGCAGCAAACCCAGGAACGGCTCGATGAGGACTTTGTGGGAAGCATTTCACACGCGGGCAGTGGCGGTAAGGACGCGCAAACGAGAACGATTGGTGTAGGGCGTAAGGTCGGGGCGGAGTTGCCATTCTGTATTACCGATCAGAATGATGATATTCGAACGAATCCGCGATACAGAATATCGGGAATCAACGGCCCTATTCTGGCCGTAACGAAGAAGAACAAGTTCATGCTTGAGCGGCTGGTTCATTGGTTAAGATCAGATGTGAATAGCAACGAAAAAATGATTTCAGAGCCTGTTCTTTTGATCGATGACGAGGCTGACAATGCCTCAGTAAATACTGGTGAAGCTGATGAAGATCCGAAAACAATAAATCGCTTGATCAGAGAAGTAATACATTCGTGTAAGAAAATTAGTTACGTTGCTTACACGGCTACTCCGTTTGCCAACATTTTTATCCATCCTGATTCAGAGGGGGACACCTCTGAAACAGACGATCTGTTCCCTAAAGATTTTCTTGTAGCTCTTGAGCCGCCAAATAATTACTGCGGTGCAAGATTTTTTTTCAGGAATGACGACCGATCGAAGAGTATCTGCGAATTAATTAATGATGCAGATGAGCATTTACCCTTGGTGCACAGACCGGGAACAGCTGTTGAATCTATTCCAGAGTCGCTCAAGGAAGCCATTAGAGTATTTCTTCTCGCGAGTGCAATAAAAGACATCAGGCGGGAAAAGGGAATAATTAGAAAAATTCACGATTCCATGCTGATTAATATGTCTAGGCTGACATCTGTACAGTCCGACATTTCCCCCCATGTTGATGCATACCTCGACGAGATATGGAGTGCAATTGAACTATATATATTCAAGCCGATGCCCCAAGAACGCTCTTTGAATCTGAATGCTCTGTTCAGCGATTGGAACAGGCATTATTTGAATCTCGATGGGCAAGAGTCTTGGAGTGAGGTCTGCAAGGCGCTTGGCAATATGAAGAAGCCCGTTGTCGTAACGGTGCACAGTAAGTCCGGCGACTCGTTGATCTATGAAGATGGTGGGCCCGAAAAGCAGATTGCTGTGGGTGGTTTAAAACTCAGTCGAGGCCTCACCTTGGAAGGCCTCGTCGTGAGTTACTTTTACAGACGTTCTGTAATGTACGACAGCCTGATGCAAATGGGCCGTTGGTATGGATATCGGGATGGCTACCAAGATCTTCTGAAACTCTGGATCACCAGCGAATCCTCGGACTGGTATGCCCATATTTCTGAGGCTTCAGATAATCTCAGAGAGCAAGCTGCCGAAATGCAGAAGAAGAGAATGACGCCCCGTGAGTTCGGCCTCCGGGTTCAGGCCTCCCCTGATGCCCTTATGGTCACCGCCCCGAATAAGATGCGAACGGCGACGACGATGACAACACGGATGCGGTTCGACGATCGATTACTCCAAACGGATTGCGTTTACTCTGATGAAGGGATAATCGAGGACAATCTGAAAGAATTCGTTGAATTTTTGGATTCGATCGAGGGGAGAAGGATTCCAGAATCAGATTTTCCGGACGCGCATCGGCAACATGTGGGGTTCGGAAATGTGCCCGCGTCAGCCATTGTAGACTGTTTGAGTAGGTTGGCGAATCATCCAAGTTGTGGGTTCTGGTCGGAAAACGATCTTTTCCTTAAGTTTCTCAAAGAGGGGGCAAGTGAAGAGTTTCCCTTCTGGGATGTATTCGTTTACCAGCCCAAACAAAATCGAGAGGGGTATTGGGACGGGTTTGGAAAACGAAAATTTAGGAAGATAATGCGGTCGGTGGTCAAGGATGATCCCAAAAACCCTAAGAACCAGAATGAGCTGAGGCTCAGTCGGAAGCGAAACAAAAATATTGTGGACCCGGGTGTTGAGGCGTTTGGCCTAACCAAAACCGCGTACGAATTAGCTCTCAACGAAAATGGGAAGCTCTCCGACGCCGCTGCCAGGCGCACCCCCCAAAAGAAGCCGTCGCTGATATTTCATGTCATTAACGCCTGCGAATTTGACGACAAGGGAGAGAACAGAGTCAAAGAAACTACTGTACTGGGCTGGGCAATATCCATCCCTCCTCTCAAGGATCCCCAGCCAGATGTTCTCTGGACTGTAAACAGAGATTGGTTCCAGAAATACGGAGCTGAGATCACGGTAGAAGCAGAAGTATGAGTGTTACTGAAATCCCTTGGGATCGACTAGAAAAGCCTCATGCCGGAATGCTCAACACACTTGCTGTTGGCCATGGGGCTGCAAACCCGTGGTTCTGGGTAAAAACGAACTATGGCGAGTATGGTCTTGGTTTTCGCGTTTCGAAGCTACAGGACCGCCTGCTCGAAGGGGTAGCTCTCAGTTCAACTAAAAGGTTAAAAGGACTCAAAATTGAGGATAAAGGGTCTATCTACATCGGAGTAGTAATCGGTGAGTCAGGGCTTGCGACCGTGTTTTACAGGTTGTGTCTTGATCTGATTGATAGTTGCTCGAAGCTCAGAGACCCCGCTGATATCCTTGCAATCCTCAAGCGACGGGTAAGGTCGTGGCAGAGACTGTTTGAGTCAGGTGTCCGACGTTTGTCGTTGCAGCAGTGTCTTGGGTTGATCTCGGAGTTGTCCTTTCTGAAGGATTACTGGTTGCCGAGACCGGCGGGGAACGGGATTCATGGTTGGTTGGGGCCATTGGGCAGACCTCAGGATTTCTTAAACGAGAATGAACTCTTGGCCGTTGAAGTAAAGGCTTACAGCCCAGATGAGAGAACCGTAAGTATTTCCTCCATACAGCAACTGGAGTCAGCCCAGAATTTGTACTTGGCGTGCTTCCCATGCACTTTGAGTACTGACTTTGAGGGCCATAGTCTCCCCGCAGTCATAGAGACCGTGCGTGACAAGCTGGATGAAAAAGAGAAGCCAATCCTTGACGAACTGCTCTTGGCTTATGGGTATGTGAAAGAACCATATTATGAGTCGTTGAGCTTTATAATAGGGGAGCCTGCGTTCTATAACGTCCATTCCAAATTTCCGAAGATCACCCCCTCAACTGTCTCCGCAGCTATAACGAAAGCAAAATACGTAATTGATCTTGAGCAAATATCTGGTTTCCGGTGCGACCCCGGCTCCTTCTGAGGTAGTTTTCCATGGGCGAGTTGACAGAGTATTACGTTTCACTTGTAGAGCATTTGCACGCATCCGCAGACGTTGAGGGAAGCGTGATTACCTATGAATACTTATCCTACATTCTGGAGCTTCTTTCGGATGCTGGCGAATTTGAAGACTTTTCGATAATAGAAGATGGCATCGACGGTGCTGGCCGTTGGGCATTTGACGGCTACTCCTACGATGAAAATAACTTTTGTTTGTCTCTGTTTATTTCGATTTTGGATACGGCGGAGGAGCCAAAGCGTTTGCTGAAAGCCGATATTGAGTCGGCTATCAAAAAGCTTTCCAAGTTCGCGGTCCGGGCTATCAGCGGAAACCTGATGGATTATTTTGAGCCAACCAGCAGCTGTTACCTTGCAGCAAAATTCATCAGGGATAGTTGGCCAGAGATTGCACGAGTGAAACTCGTGGTACTATCAAATCGTCCCCTTGCAGAAAGAGCCTCAGTGCCTGAATTTGATGACTTGGATGGCAGGCCCTGCACCGTCGATCTCTGGGATCTGAGGAGAATCTACAAGCTGGAGTCGTCTCGGAGAGAGCGTGAGGAGATGGTGGTGGACTTCTCTGAGGCCCCTCTCCCCTGCATTGTATCGAGTCGCCCGGAGGGCGGGAATGGAGGGCTATCGGTTCTGACAGTCTTTCCTGCCCAACTGCTGGTGGATCTATACGGTAAATGGGGTAGTCGGCTTCTCGAACAAAACGTAAGGAGCTTTCTTCAGCATCGAGGGAAAGTTAATAAAGGAATCAGAAACACGATTATTCACGATCCCAGTAACTTTTTCGCATTTAATAACGGGCTGACCGCGACTGCGAAGGCAGCAGTTGTCACAGATGGTGGGAGCGGTCAGTTTATTGAAAAAATTGAAGATCTTCAGATTGTAAACGGCGGGCAGACCACCGCCTCCATATACAGTGCAGCGATTCGCGACAAAGCCGACATGGTCGGAATTTCTATTCAGGTTAAGTTAACTGTCCTGCCTGATGAGGATCCCTCATCCTTGGTAGCAAAGATTGCGAGGTTTGCGAATTCACAAAATAAAGTTTCGGAAGCAGACCTCTTCTCCAATCATCCTTTCCATATTCGATTGGAAGAGATTTCAAGGAGGATCTGGGTGCCTGTCAAAGCTGGGCAGACGGCGCAAACACACTGGTTCTACGAGCGCGCAAGGGGGCAATACCTTGACGCTCAGGCTTATCTTACTCCAGCTAAGAAAAAGCATTTCCAAATGATGAATCCGCGCTCCCAGCTTCTGACAAAAACTGATGTCGCCAAAATCATGAATTCGTGGGAGGAGCTTCCCCATGAGGTCAGTAAAGGGGCTCAAAAGAACTTTGCCGTGTTTGCCGATCTTGTAGATGGGCAATGGGAGTCGGATGACACGAAGTTCAACGAGTTCTTTTTCAGGAAGCTGGTCAGCAGGGCCAGTATATTCCGGGTGCTTGAGAGAGCTATTCTCAAGGAATCCTGGTATGCCGGATACCGTGCGAATCTCGTGACGTACGCAATTGCTCGTCTGGCGCATGAAATAAGGAAGAAACGGGAAGAGCTGGATGTCGATGCAATCTGGCGGGGTCAGGTGATCCCTGACATCTTCACGAGAAGACTTCTTGAACTCGCCCGTTCAGTAAATGACTTACTACTTGATGAGAACAGGCCAGTTGGTAACCCCAGTGAATTGGCCAAGCGAAAGGTATTCTGGGAATCGGTCAAGCAGATAGAGTGTCGAACGGATGATCTTGGAGCTGTGTTGGTATCCCACGAAGCAGCTCAGGACAGTGAAAAAGAGGCTCGAAAGACCCAGACCGTAGACAAGGGCATTCAGGCTCAGAGTGACGTTCTGGCGACACCTGTACATGTTTGGACCAGGCTGGAGGAGTTGTTGAATGAGGAGGGCGAGGCGACTCCATCTCTGATGGGGATTCTCAGGGTTGCGAAAAACCCAGGACAGATTCCTTCTGAAAAGCAGGCGAATGTTCTTTTTAAGCTGAAAGAGAAGTATAAGGACTTCCTTCATTCCTGAGCTTCTGTCTCAATATAGGCCAATTGATCAACTGTTTATTGGAGGGCAAAGTTTGGGGTTCTTACCGTGGCCTCGGTCACTTCAACCAGATGATTGGCAGGTGGCTTGAGAAGCAGTGGTGCGAAATGGAGTGGTATCGGGGTCCTCAAATTTTATATAGTGGTTTTTAGTCAAAAAAATAGGCTTGTTCCGTCCTTCAAAAAAAGGAGGGTGGCGCTCAACGCGCCTATCGGTTTGAGGATTACTCCCCCCTTGCAATTAATCTCTTAACGTTTAGCTTAACCGGCAGGCAACTGCGGAGGCCTGACAGGCTTTTTCACGCTTTGCATTTAGCTTCATGCCACCGATATTAACCAAAAAAGAAGCCCCCGCATTCAGCGAACGGTCTGGGCTACGATTGCCAAGGGATGTTCGAGAATTGCGAGGCTTCGCATTACGCACCCCCGAACCGAGATTTTTTCATTGAGGAATCTTTGTCAGATCATCATAAAGGTCTCTACTTAAAATCTCGATTATTTTTTGGGGGGGGTACGGGAAAGGATTAGGTGGAGCATGGGCAATTCACTACACCCTGACCAGGGTTGTTCTGAGATTTACAGCATAGCTCTATACAATCCAAGAAATTGACATAGAATCTCCACAGAAGGCAGAAGTGTAACGGGGCAGTCAGCCGCATCAGACCTCTGACACGGGACCTTTCCCTCCAGTGGTAATTGAAAGGGCTGACAATTCATTCGGCCTTCATGCCAACTTTATCGCCCTACCGTTGTACACCTAACAACCACTGTTTGCCCAAAAATCCATGATTAAAAAATCTACGCGAGGATAGCATGTTGAATTTACTTACTTTAGAGCAAGCTTCACTGCTTTTGCTTAAATGGAGTGCCAAGATTAACGACCATCCGCTTGCCCCTGAAACGGTTCAGTCGGTGTTGAATGACCCCGCCTTGAACGAAGATTTCTGGCGGTTTCGTACTTTTTTAAATAACGCAATTGACGCCGAGGAATTGCCTTGCCTAAAGAAAGCAAGAGGTAAGGCGGAAGATAATCGCTTAAAGGAACTTGTTGACGCACCCGAAGACATCAGGCCATTTTTGCCAAAGTCGTACGACAAATGGATAACATGGGACGATCTTACGGTTTTTGCCGAAAGGTCGCCTTTGGTCTCAACCAAGGTTTACTCGCACGGGCGAGACGCTTTAGCCAGATTAGCTTGGGTGTTGCTCAAGCACGCGGGGTATCTGGACAACCAAAAGGAACTGAACGAGGCTTTACAGGAGATCCTTGTCAATATGGATGTCGAAGGTCTGGAATGCAAGCTTGGCGAAGTAACTCTCAAAGGCTGTATTCGTGAAATTCACGCAGCTGGACAGACAATTTCTTCAGATAATTGATCCATTTTTCTCTCGATCATTTGTTTTTGGCTGTTTGATTTGTTTTTTGGCCTATCCCTCGCCTGACATTGTCAGAAATATGGCCAAAATCTCTTAGCTATGTCCCACAGCGCCTTAGGAGGCATCGACATGGCTACTACCATCCTCAGACTTCCCGAAGTCAAAATCCGCACAGGCCTTTCCCGCAGCTCGATCTATTTAAGAGTTTCGGAAGACCGTTTCCCGAAACCCATCTCCCTTGGCGGACGTGCCGTGGGCTGGATCGCGTCCGAAATCGACTCCTGGCTGGACGAACAGATCAGCCACAGCCGTAGTTTGCCCGGAAACAGGGGAGTCTAAACCATGGACAAAAAGATAGGCCAACCAAAGGCCAACCCGAAAGATTTACCTGTTTGTGATTTTACTATTTACGACGACGCCATTCAGCAATTTTCTGATGCTATTTTCCGCCACTTGGGCGTGTTTATCACCCCCGTTGCCAATGGTGTAATCCACCGAGTTGACGACCCAGACGGCCGGCCAGGGAACCTGGCGTGCTGGTATGTATGCCACTTGGACGGGGTGCCAACCTGCACCTTTGGCAACTGGCGCACCGGAGAAAGATGCAGCCAGTCGACGGGTGGCAGTTATTCCGGGGTGGCTGCCAGGGGGTTGAGGGTCGATGCCATAGCTCGCAATAATCGCCGCAAGGCAGCACGTCTGTCTGCGCAGGAGCAGGCCAAGCTCAAGGCCAAGGCAATGTGGGAGAGCGCTCCGCCAGCAACGGTCTACCATCCCTACCTTGCCAAAAAATCAGTGCCTGCCCTCAATGTGCGCGAGCAGGGAGGCTGGTTACTGGTGCCGCTGTATGACACTTCCGGTGAGTTGGTGAATATTCAGCGTATTGACCGAAACGGCAACAAACGCTTTTTGAAGGACGGGCGAATAACAGGCTGTTTCGGCTTGGTGGGCGCTCCTGCACTGCCAGAATCTGGCCGTTTGTATATCGCCGAAGGTTGGGCCACAGCGGCCACGATCCACGGCCAAACCCGTTGCCCGGTCGCTGCCGCTATGAACTGCGGCAACCTGAAGCCGACGGCCCTGGCACTGCATGCGATCCTACCCGACATTGATCTGATCGTGGCTGCAGACAATGACCACCGTACCCCCGCCAACCCAGGTATGGCCAAAGCAACGGAAGCAGCGCAAGCAGTAGGCGGCGGGCTGGTGTGGCCTCAACGCTGCAATCATGCCTGCACCTGTACCGATTTCAATGATGTGGCAAATTGCAGGGAGGGCAAATCATGAATCTTGAACCGCTGAAAACCTTCCCTAAACCTCACCACAGTGACGACCAGACTCCGCTGCCGCTACTGCCATCACTCGCGCCGGTTGCACCCTATCCTGTGAATGCGCTGCCCCCGTTGCTGCAGGAGGCCGCCCTGGCGATTGCACACCATGTGCAGGCTCCTCAGGCCCTGGCAGGCCAGTGTGTAATAGGAGCCGCCGCCTATCTGGCACAAACGCGGGTCAATGCCTCCCATCATCTACGCCCCGAGGGTATGCCATGCTCGCTGTTTATGCTTACCTTGGCCAATAGCGGGGACCGCAAAAGCGAGTGCCGTCGCCTGGCGTTCAAGGAGATTGACGAACACCAACGGGATGCCCGCAATCTTTACCGCCAGCAGTGTGACGAGATACTTGCCCAGGCGGACAGGTTGAAGGGTAAGAAGCGGGAGGAGTTCCTGGCGGACAACCCACTGCCAACTGACCCACGCACTCAGTATTCCGACGCAACTTTCGAGCCCATTGCTGGCGACATGATCCGGGGGGCTTCCGCCGCGTGCTGGGATACCGACGAGGGTGGCCAGCTCTTTGGCGGCGCCTCCCTCAAGGCAGATACCCGCGCTTCTACCATTGGCGGCTTAATCAAGGCTTTCGATAATGGCATCTTTGAACGAACCCGCTCGCGGGGCAATGTGGAGGGTTCGGGGTTTGCCTACAACCGCCGCCTATCGATCTTACTGCTGGCGCAACCGGTAACCATTGCCGAGGCGCTCAGTGACCCCCTGTTGCGGGAACAAGGATTTTTGCCCCGGTTCCTTTTCTCCAGTGCCGAGACGCTAGCTGGCACACGGTTTCTGACGCCAGAGAAGATGCACACCAAGAGTTATGGCGACCCCCGCCTGCAACGGTTTTGGGAGCGGTGCCAAGTGATCCTGAAAAGTCCTACCTATATCGTTGAGGAGACCGGCGAGGTGTTGCCACCACCTATTCAATTGACTGAACAGGCTACAGAAGTGTGGCTAGATTTTTACAACGAGACCGAACAGGAGCAAGGCAAGCTTGGTGAGTTTTGCAGCCTTCGCGCCTTTGCCGGTCGTGCTGGTGAACTGGCTCGTCGTGTAGCTGCCGTGTTTGCGTGCTTTGAGCAGCGGCACGAGATTGACGATGATCTGATAACCAGAGCCTGCCAGATAGTGCGCCATTCTTTGAATGAATGGCGGCGCTATTCGGAAGAGGAAAAAGCTTCTATTGATCTGATTCAAGCAGCCGACTTAATGGAATGGCTCAAGGATCCCATTCGTGCGAATAAGTGGCAAGAATTTCACCGCAATGAGCTGGGCAAATCCGGTCCTGGCTTTGTGCGTATAGCCGGCCATCGTGACAAGCTGCTATCCCTGTTGATTCGACACCGGCACCTGATCAGCGAGGACGGTAAGCAGTATGTAATCAATCCCTTTGCGGAAGTTGCGGATACTGCGGAAAACCAGCCCCCACAAGAGATTGGGGGTGCGGAAACTGTGCGGAATGATGCGGAAATCATGGGCCATGAACCACCTGACCATAACCGTACTGATTCATCCGCAACCTTCCGCAAGACATCCGCACCGTTAAAAACAGTCACTTCAAGGGCTTCCGCAAATTCCGCAGTATCCGCAAACACCAAGGCCGGTAGCGAGAAAGCTGACCTGTATCAAGGGGTGTTATGAGCGCCCAGGCCCTGATCGCAAAAGCCGAAGCACAAGGTATCACCCTGAAGTTGCAGGAGGGTGCTATCGCCTGGCAGTCAAATAAGCCGCCACCGGATGAATTACTTGCGGAACTGGCCGCCCACAAAGCCGAGATTGTTATCGCACTGATGCCGAACAATCTTTTGCCACTGTCAGCCGATGACATTTACCTCGTCAATGCATGGTTGGACCTGATCGGGGAGGAAGATACTCCACAGCGACTGTTCGTGCTGCAAAGGTGCGCGTCCAATCCTGTGGCACGGTGTTATGTCCTGGGCATGGCGCGAGATGCCGGGCTTGCCGTTACACCCTTGCCTAAACCTTGTCAGCTCCCAGCAACGCATACCTGTCCGTCAATATTGGAAACTGTTCACGACCTGCCCCTTCTGCCCGACGACAAAAAGTTTTTGTCGGACTTGCTCCATGGTAAGACCGAGGCTGAAAAATCAAACCTGCTTGTTGAGTATCACCGCCAATGGAATGTTGCCAGTACCGCTGAAGAACTGGCACATCGCCGTGATAATGCGGGCCGAAGAGCTGCCAATACCTGGATAAGGCGAAATACGACTCGCGATAAATTATCCAAATATAGTGAAAAAAGGTAGCGGGTGCATTCCATCCTGCCCTTTTTTTACTCAAATGTAATATTCAGCTTCGTTTCAACGATTTCTTTGGCCTTGGCCTTGGCCTTGGCCTTGGCCTGGATCTCTTCGACCCTTATCTAAACCTTATCGTTTTTCAGCAATTCCGACGCTTTACTTGAGCATCTTCAACCCTTGTTGCGACCTTGGTGTTTTTTAGCAGTTTTGACGCATTGCAGAATACCGACTCCGGCTTCATTTTCGGCTTCGGTGTGCACCGGAATATTATCAGTGCGGCGCCATGGCCATCTCTTTTTCAGAAGCCACTGGCTTTATAACATCGGTTGGATTCTGCTAACCTATTGATTTTCAGGCCGTATGAACTGTATTCAATGGGCCAAAGGATTTGTCTTTCAACACAGGAGATGGCTTGTTTTGTCCCCAGTGCAGCCCTCATCAAAACACACCAAACCCTTTGTGATAAAAGGCTTTCAGCCAAGTCACGGAGTTGAGTGTTTCAGTGTTGTATGGCAAAAGTGTTATGCAGAAAAAGAACGATGATGGGTGAAAATAACGCATGAATATTGCCTATTTCATTTTAGGTGTAGCATCACTGGTGTTAGTAGCTTGCGCTTCGATCACCGAGGTAGTTCCTGCTGGTAAAGATACCTATGTGGTTGCTGGCGATGACAGTTTTGAAGAGATATCAGGTGCAAGTATAAAAACAACACTCTATAAAAAGGCAAATGAACATTGTGAAATGATGGGCAAGAAGCTTTTTCCTCTGAATGAATCGGTAACTTCACATGCAGCAGAGCTTCGTTTTCGGTGTCTAGATGAAGATGATCCAGAATATGTAAGGCCAATTATGAAATCAGTTCCTGATGTCAGAATCGAAACGAAATAGTCTGCACAACAAGGTGCTTGTTCGGATGCAAACTACGCTATGCTCCGTTTGCACCGCACAGCTGGGTCGTTATGCACCTAAAAGATAAGACATGAACACACTACCTCTTGCTGTTATCGTTATCGTTGGGATCGTGCTCTTTGTAGCGCTAGCAAAGAGCAAGGCTGGCCCCAGCGAATTTCCGTATCAGTTGTCAAAATACCTGCTGTCAAAGGCAGAACGATCATTCTACGGAGTGCTTGTTCAAGCCATTGGTAAAACTGGTCTAGTCTTTTCCAAAATTCGGGTAGCTGACGTAATCACTCCCAAAAAGGGGTTGAATCGGTCTGATTGGCAACGTGCATTCAATGCCGTTTCATCAAAGCATTTCGATTTTCTTGTATGCGATCCCACTGATTGCTCAATCAAGCTTGCAATAGAACTTGATGATGCGAGCCACAGTACAGCTAAGTCTCAGAAAAGGGACAGCCTTCTCAATGGGGCGTGCGAATCAGCTGGCTTGCCTTTGCTGCGCATCAAGGCGGCAAAGGAGTATGTGGTCGCTGAGATTCAGCGTCAAGTTGAGGAAACAATTTCACCTTGGCAAGATGTCCCGGCACCAAGTACGGTTGTCCAGGCTTTGGTTTCTGAGCCGATGGTGTCAGAGGTAATATCGGCAGACGAACCAACCTCAAAGTTAAGTTTGAAACAAGATTCTGGCCCGGTTGAAAAGCCAATACCTGCAGTCGCTCGGGAAGATGAACCAGCATCGCCCACTTGCCCAAAGTGTGGAGAACCAATGCTTCGTAGGAATGCAAAGTCCGGCAGCAATGCTGGTCAAGAGTTCTGGGGTTGTAGAGCTTTTCCAAAGTGTCGTGCCGTGGTGAAAGTCGATGCATGACAAATCGTTGCAAGGAGGGCAGCCCTCATGTGTTTCCTAGCGTTGACCTTCGCCCCATCTGAATTTCCACATCCACGTTTCAACATTATGGGTTGGCAATACAATTGAACAATGGCGTGGCTTATAGGTGAAATTGAGCAAAGTTGATATGGTGCCAATGTCTTCATAATTAGCCGTTAGGTTGAAATAGAAAAGTAGTTTGTATGCGCTTAAAGGGAAAAATTACTCGCTGGGATGATGAGAAAGGCTTTGGCTTCATCTCAGGGTATGGAGATGGGAATTCAGTTTTTGTTCACATTAAGGCCTTCTCTCGAAGGTCACCTCGGCCGGAAGTAGGAGATATTGTTTCTTACGAAATGGCCAAAGGGAAAAACGGTAAATCAAGAGCCGAAAAAGTCCGCTTTTCAGCCAAAACTACACTAAAAAAGCAGTCTATTGGTAACCGCCGAAGCAGCTCATTCCCTGTTCTCTTTACAGCAGTTTTTGTTTGTTTCCTGTTTGTCGTGGTGTACTTCAACCGAGTATCCTGGATGGTCCTAGCCGCTTACTTTGCGGCGAGCCTCGTTACATTTTTCGCCTACGGTTGGGATAAATCAGCGGCACGGTTGGGACGCTGGCGTACAGCAGAGTCCAGCTTGCATTTTATGGCGCTGGCTGGAGGTTGGCCTGGTGCGCTGGCGGCGCAACGTCTTTTGCGCCATAAATCTAGCAAGCAGGAATTCCTAGTTGTGTTTTGGATTACGGTATTTCTGAACGTGGCGGCAGTTGGTTACCTAGTCTGGAATGGTGATGCAACTTTCATCCAGAGACTGATAGATGGGGTTTGGCAGATGTAGTGGGTAGGGAAGGGTAATCCTCCAGACGAAAAGCAACGATGACCGCCGCCTCCTGCTTCCTTTGCCAAACTATAACAATTTTTATTAAGGCCAGATTGCTTATAGTTTCAGATAATACAAGGAAGTGTTTCTATGTAATCCATATTAATGCAGAGTATAGAAAGTACCCCTCCGTCATCAATCCCTTAAAAGGTCGGCCAATGGTTCTCCAAAGTTACGTGCACTTTTGCGATCTGGCTCAGGGTTTAATTCAACAATGACAGGACCATTAGGTCCAATAGCCATATCAAGACCAACAAATTTAATGCCTGGAAAAGCCATTAAAACTCGCTTAGACAAATCGAGACACGCCTCCCAATGAGGCAAACGAACCCCCTTTATAAGGCAATTCGTATTCGGGTGAACTTGATAACAAGTACGATTAACACCTGTATCCATCAAATCCTCAAGCTCTGCTGTGCTAAGGCAAACATTAGCTGTAAGCCCGCCCTGTATTGAGTTATCGATCACCTGATTATCACGTCCTATCTTAAGAACAGCTCCAAGCACCTCGGCACCAGCTCCTCTTTGTATAACCCAAATCCGAAGGGTATTTAAGCTACTCGGATGAAAGTTGGCCAACACTTCATGCTGGTAAATATATTCCTCAATCAGTAATCCATCGCATGTATTTTCCTGAAGATACTTATAGAAAAAATCGACAAAAGGTAACGAAGGTCCGTTACCTGCCAAATTTTTTAACTCTAGCTGAGATGGTTTTTGTATAAGCTTTGCCGCAACAAATCCCATACCTCCCCACCCCTCAGCCATTTTGAAACAAACCACCGATGACCGACAACTTATAAGGAGGTTTTCTAAACAGGTCAAATTATTTAGTGCCTCTCCATTAGAGTCACTACCACCCCCTTCGTGATAAAAACCAATAAATGTCGCCGTAGGAAACCCCATAAGAGTGAGAAGTGATTTTTCTGCCAACTTATGCTGTGCAAACTTTCGATATTCTTTTGGATTCAACTGATCAATGCGTGCATTGTATTGTGAAGCATTCATAAAACGTTTTTTAGCTGACAAAGGAATATCCCTACGCCAAAGAGATGCTTCAAAATACAACAACGGGCCCAGGCCTCTACAAACATAAAGATAAATAATTTCAGAAAATTGAGTGAAGAATCCTATTCCTTGTTCAGACTTTATTTTCCTAGCCAAGCATATAGTCTCAATCAACTTACTCATTGAATTGAACCTGCTTTTCAGGTTGCAAACAAAGATACCTCAACCCCCAGTTAATACTCACTAGACTTGCCCCATCACCAAACCCTAAATATTCCTCTATCCCTGAAAAAATTTCCTTATCAGTGGCGAGGTCTAAGCCAAATAAATCACGAAAAAAATGTATGGCCTTTTGTATAGAATCAAACTCCCAAAAAAAAGGCTTATACTCATTTGACACCACTTCAAGACTTATATCTTTTAGACTAGCTTCTATATTTTTGGTGAAAAAAAGACCCTCATGCCCCATGGAATTATATTTATTTACAAAAATATTAAGAAACTCTGCCATTTTAGATTCTTCATCTACATCGCCAACGACTAAAAAACCATCAGTCTTTAACAAGTCCAAACATTGCCGAAAAAACTTCTGTTTATTTTCTACATGATGAAGTGCCGCCAAGGAAAGAATCCTATCAGCAGAGTGAGATGCAAAAGGCAGCTCAGTTAGGCCAGATAATAATGTACAGCTATGGTCATTAACCGGGCAATGACTAGCAAAATCATCAGAGGACTCAACAAAGATATAATTTACTTTTTCAACAGGTACAAACTTCTTTAGATACCCTCCCCCAGAAGGAATATCAAATAGAGTCATATTAGATTTAATATTTAAATACTGTACAGCCAAGGAAAATTCAGTAGCCCGAGCCAGAGGGCATAATTCCATTGCCTGATGGTAGCGTCTGGCCCTCTTTTTAAATATATCCTCGTAGGAATCAAACATTTATGTTTTTTAATCCCCTTACCTAGATAATTCAGTGAATGTTGACTCTCATAATACATAGTCTTAGCTCAACATTTAATAGTAGAGGTAATGGGACATAACAGTAGGCGTTGATAGCCTTCTAGGGCTGCTGATTTGCGATAACCGTTAGCCGCGGCGGGTGTGTTAGTTTACGCTTTTTACTTTCTTTCTGACTTTGTCACCCAGCACCAGCATGGCAGGGGTCAATAGAAGTGTCAGTACGGTGGCAAAGGCCAGGCCTCCGGCAATGGCACTGGAAAGCTGTGTCCACCATTGTGTTGATGGCGCACCTAGCCCGAGTGATGGCGTCAGTAGGTCGACGTTGATACCCAGCACCATGGGCATCAGCCCCAGAACAGTAGTAATAGCTGTCAGCAGAACAGGGCGTAAGCGCAAACAACTGGTCTCCAGTGCTGCCTCGTAGGCAGCCATGCCATCTCTTTTCATCTGGTTGTAGGTATCAATCAGAATAATGTTGTTGTTCACCACAATCCCCGCCAGTGCAATAATGCCCATACCCACCATGACAATGCCAAACGGTTGGCTGTTCAGCAGTAATCCCAGTAGAACACCCGCAGTGGAGAGCACAATCGCCGAAAGAACTAGAAAGCTCTGGTACAACGAGTTGAACTGGGTTAACAAAATAAGAAACATCATGGCAATTGCCACCAGAAACGCAATTGTCAGAAAATTGGAAGCCTGCTGCTGATCTTCGTTTTCACCGGCAAACTTCACTGACACACCATCGGGCGTTTCGGGGAGCTCTGCCTGCAGAGCTTTTAGTAAGCTGTCTGCCTGTTCGCCAGGCAGAGTATCGGATTTGATGGTTACCGTTCTTTGTCCATCTACCCGGGCAATGCTGCCGGTCTTGTTTCCCGGTTGCAGGTCAAGAAACTGAGAAAGCGGGACCTGCCCCCGCATTGTATTAATAGTCTGGCGTTGTAAATGATCCAGTTCGCGCCAGTTGTTCGGAACCCGCACCGCAATATCCACCTCGTCACGCACGTCTTCAGGCCGGTAGGTTGCCAGTACAAGGCCATTGGTCACTAGGCGAACTGCACTGCCAATGCTGAGCACATCAGTTCCGAAACGTGCAGCTGCTTCACGATCAACTTCCAGACGCCATTCAATGCCTGGTAGGCTGCGATCATCTTCAATATCCAGAAAGCCGCCTTGTGCGCGCATCTGGTTCTCGATCTGATCCACATAACCGTTAAGTTTGCTGCTGTCGCGGCTGCTGATCTGCAGCTCGATCGGCTTGCCGCCTGCAGGACCGTTTTCTTGCTTGCGGAACTCCAGCTCTATGCCCGGAATGTCCTCAGTACGGGTCTGAAAGTCACCAAGAATGGAGCTGGCCGAGCGGCGTGTAAACCAGTCGGTAAACTGGAACTGAAGTACTCCGATCACATCCGGTGCCAGCTGTGAGTTGACGTTCAACATTGACCGTGCATAAAGGGCTTTAACTTCCGGCATTCCCTGCAAGCGATCCTCTACCTGCCGCACAATGGCATCCCGTTCCAGTACCGAAAGGTCCCCGCGTGCACGAATCTGCACCTGAGCAGAGTCCGGCTCCACACTGGGGAAGAACTCAATCCCATAGTTGAACTTGCCATAGGCGGTATAGACCAAGACAATCACCACCAGAACGCCCAACAGGGTGAAGCCAGGATAGGATAGAAGTGTGGAGAGCAGCCTGCGATAGCCTCGCATCATTCGCCCACTTTGGTTGACCCTACGGGCACGATGACCACCGCTGTTTCCACCCAAAACCGGCAGAAACACCAAGGCCATCGCAAGAGCTGCAACCAGGCAGATAATGACGGTGATGGGCAGGAATTTCATGAATTGGCCTGCCACGCCTGGCCAAAACAGAAGGGGCACGAACACCGATAGGGTGGTAGCTGTAGACGCAATGATCGGCCAGGCCATGCGGCAGGCCGCCTCCGCCCAAGCCTCTTGCACCTTATACCCATCAGACAGGTTACGGTCTGCCAACTCTGATACCACAATGGCCCCGTCTACCAGCATCCCGGCGACTAAAATGAGACTGAACAACACAACGATGTTCAGGGTGAGGCCCATCATCCATATCACCAGAATGGCGGTGAGGAAAGCTCCGGGAATAGTAAGTCCCACCAGCACCGCCGATCGCGGCCCCATGGTGGCAATAATGACTATGATGACCAGAACAATGGCGGTCAGTACGTTGTTAAGCAGATCGCTGAGCAGGTTTTGGACTTCGTCGGACTGATCCATGATGTAGCGTATATCCAGAGAGTCCGGTAGTTGCGGTTGTGCCCGGGCAATCAATTCTCGCACCTGCCCCACGGTTTCGATAATGTTGGCGCCGCTGCGCTTGGACACTTCTAGGACAATAGCCGGCTCGCCGTTGATACGGGCGAACCCCGTCGGGTCTTTGAAGGTGCGCTGTAGCATGGCGACGTCTCCGAAGGTGACCACGGTGTCGCCATCAACCTTGATCGGCATGGACATGACATCTTCTATATTCTCGATAACGCCGGGTACTTTGAGCGTCATACGGCCATTGCCAGTATCCAGCGACCCGGCTGCTACCAGCTGGTTATTGCGAGTTACCAGAGAGCTGAGCTGGTTGAAGTCTATACCGTAGCTTTCCAACACCTGTGGATCGACAATAATCTCCAGCATATCTTCCCGGTCGCCGCCGATCTCGACTTCCAGGACCTCGGGAATCGCTTCAATGGCATCCTGAAACCCACGAGCAATGGTTATAAGCTCGCGTTCAGACAGAGGCCCGGAAAGACCAATGGAAAGCACCGGGAACAGTGAAACGTTGATCTCATTAACTCGCGGCTCGTCGGCTTGCTGGGGGAGTTCGCTGCGGGCAGTATCTACTTTTTCCCGAACGTCCTGCAGAGCTGTATCCGGATCAAAGCCGGCATCAAACTCAAGCATGACTGAGGCATGTCCCTCTGAGGTTGTGCTGCGCATTTCCTTGATCCCCTCGAGTGATCGCAGTTCCTGCTCCATAGGTCGCACCAGCAGCCGTTCCCCATCTTCCGGGCTTATACCTTCCAATGTCATGGAGATATAAATCATGGGAATGGTAACGTCGGGGTTTGCCTCCCGGGGGATGGTTTGAAATGCGGCAATACCGCCCACAATCAAAAACAACAGGGTTAGTAGTGTGGTGCGGCTACGATCTATTGCGGCGAAAATGAGTGCGCGCATATTACTCAGCCCCGATCTTCGGAGACATCAACAGGCTCGACGTACTCGCCCTCACTGACAAAGCCAGCACCGCGGGTAATCAGGCGAACCTCATCGGGCAAGCCAGTAACCCAGGCGCCTTCGGTGGAAACACTGAGTAACTTCACCGTGCGAAAAATAACCTTATTCTGTTCATCAACATACTTCACACCGGGGCGACCATCGTCTCCCAGAGATAGATAAGCCGGGGAAATGAATATCGCCTGGACATCAGCCAGAGCAACACGAAGGTTGGCACTGCCTCCAGCTATGCGTTTCTCCTGTGGGTTTTCAACGGCAATTTCCACCGCAAAACTCCGTGTCTCCGGATTTGCGGCACTCGCTACAAAGGTAACCACTCCGTCAAGCGTATCTCCGTCCAGAGGGCGTACCCGCACTTTCTGCCCCGGCGCAACCTGCGCAACGGATTGTTGAGGTATCTGCCCTTTAGCTTTCAGGCGATCTATTCGAACAAGTTGATATAAAGGCGAGCCAACCTGAACCAGGCTGCCGGCCTCGACATTTTTGCTGTTAATCACACCATCAAACGGAGCCGTAGGCCTGAGATAAGAAACTTCAAGCTGAGCATTCTTCAACTCCGCGCGTGCTGTGGCCAGCTCGCTTTCGATGCCGAGTATCTCTGACTGCGATGCAAGATTCCTGGAGCGCAATTTGCGCGCGGCAGCCAGATCTGCGTCAAGTTTTCTGGTCCGTGCCTGCCAACGCTCAATTTCTGCTTTGCGGCCGTCTTCTGAAAGCGTTAAAAGCACTTCCCCCGCTTTTACCGAATCACCAAGATCTACCTCAATGGTCTCTACTGTGCCTGCAACCCGGGCACTCACGTTTACAGCGCTCCAGGGTTCAATCTGGCCCTGGAGCAGAAGGTCCGGCTCATACCGCTGCGCATTGAGAGTTGTAACCTGAACCAGAGTCCGTTCCTGCGCCGCAACCTCTTGCTTTGCGGGCGGCTTGGTACTGGTAACCTTAATATCGCCCGTTGCCATCCAGATCACTAGAGCAATCACAACCACCACGGACAGCCCCAGCGAACTCCATTTTACTTTGCTCATGAAATACCTACACAGTGTGAAATCAGTGAGTGACGATCAATATAAGGATGTTATCTGAAAAAACAGGATTAAACGGTTGCAACTGTAATCCCCCCTCATTTATAACCGCTGTTTTGGGTAGAGGGTAAAGCCGCCTTCATTAGTTGCCTTGGTGGTGCGCCGCCAATGGTGGTGTTCGGCCTTTCGTTATTGAGTACTGACAAGTTAACTTATTTTTCTTGGAGAAGTAGTGTATGAGTAAGCTTTATACTAATAGTTCGCCACAGAAGCGATGCATGAACCGTTAGAGTAAATCGTTGCAGAATAACATTTGACGATATAATTGACGGTATAAAAATATTTGAACTAGTAAAATGCTTTAAAAAACATCTTATTAGATGACATATTCAAGTCCGGCCTTGGCACCATATCAACATCCATAGAAGTCCAAGGATGTACAAAAAACCCCGGTTTTCCGGGGTTTTTTGTGTCTGATGCCAGGTGCAGGTCCGGTAGCGATTTGCTATGACCCCGGATTGTCATGGGGA
>TARA_R110001592_G_scaffold63946_5_pt1 | contig 24995 bp, 16 predicted proteins | sample TARA_R110001592 | Tara Oceans TARA_R110001592 (sample SAMEA4398387) | marine metagenome | biome: Polar Biome; feature: [SRF] surface water layer (ENVO:00010504); material: water (ENVO:00002006), including particulate matter (ENVO:01000060) such as... | depth 5 m | reverse complement strand
ATCAATAGCATATACCATTTTAATGATAGTAAAAAAATCAAAAGAATAATACAATGAAACATTTTAATGAATCTGAATTTAATAACTTTGACAAAATGGACCCTAAGCTTCTTGAGATGCTAGACGATCTTAGAGAAGCATATGGATATCCAATTACATTAACATCAACATACAGATCACCTCAACATCCAATAGAGGCGCGTAAGTCTAAACCTGGTGAGCATACTTATGGTGCCGCTGTAGATATGGCTTGTTCAGGAGGTGAAGCTACTTATAGATTAGTTAAAGCTGCAATTGAAGTAGGTTTTAAAAGAATAGGTATAAGTAGAAAAAACAACTTTGTTCATGTAGGTATAGGTTATGATGGCGCTCCGCCAATGACTATATGGACATACTAAATTAAATTAAATGGCAAAATTAATACGTAAGATCAGTATTGGTACTGACTACAAAAACGAAGCAATGCATTACTCTGTAGGACAAGAAGTTTATGGAGGGCATACTATTTCAGATATACTAGAAGAAGATGGTTCTTTTAAAATATTTATAACTAAAAACAAAGAAATACTACCGTGGAAACATTTTAATTCTAATATGGCAGTATCTGTTGAATATAACTTAGATTATTAATGCAGGCACTTTTTGATTATATTATATCTACTGAAAATCGTTACAATAACGTAGTTGATGTTGATGACAAAAAATTAGTTGTTAATACAGAGATTACAGAAAGAGATTACATGTTTGTTAATCGTATTGGCAAAGTTGTTAGTGTTCCAGCTGGTATAAAAACAGAAGTAGAAGTAGGAGATGAAATAATTGTTCATCATAATGTTTTTAGAAGATGGTTAAACCAACAACAACAAGAACGTAATTCTGCTAGTTATCTTGATGAAGATAAATATACTGTAGGAACAGATCAAGTTTTTGCATGTAAAAAAAATAACAAGTGGGTTGCGCTGCCTGGATATTGCTTTGTAAAGCCTATAAAAATAAAAGATAAATGGGCGCTTGATACAGACGAAAATTTAAAAGGGGAGCTAGCATATACAAACAGTCAATTAAGTTTGTTAGGAGTGTCTATAGGAGACGTGGTAGGGTTTACACCTAACTCTGAATATGAATTTAATATTGAAGGTCAAAAACTTTATAGAATTTTATCAAATCATATAACTATTAATTATGGACCGAAGAAAAAGAATAATAGAAGCAGCGGAAAAAGCGTTGGTTGAACTTGAAAAAGTTATTAAACAAAAAATTGATTTATCTGAATTAGATCCTGAAAAAGCAAAAACAGCAGCTCAAGCTAAGTGGGTTGCAATAGAAGATTCATTAAAAATTATAGAAAAAATTGAAGAGTTATCTGATAAAAAATCTAGCAAAGAATCTCATACTTTTTTAGGTGTTGAAAATAGAATCAAATAATGTACAAACAAACGCTTTATAAAATACACAATACTCATTTATCTGATAAAAAAATTAAGCATCTTAATAAACATAAGAAGTTTGAATATGGATATAATGAAGATTTAGACTGTGTTGTAATAAGTAAAGACGGTACGATAGGTGATATATACGAAATACAAGGTCTTAAGGTAGCAATACCTAAAACTCCAGATTCAATAGATGGAGAAGACTTAAAGCAGTCAGATCAATTTTTTAAAATAAAAAACAAACCTGAATCTTTAAATAAAATAAAAAGCATATATGACTTTCAATCCTATCCCGAAGATATTAAAGAAAAATACTACAAATATATTGATAGTGAGTTTAATTATCGTAATGATGGGTATTGGTTCATGTGCAACGGTTCCGCTAACTACATTACAGGATCGCACTATGTCTATCTCTCTTGGACAAAGATCGACGTGGGAGCACCAGATTTTAGGCAGGCAAACAGAATCTTTTATTACTTTTGGGAGGCATGCAAGGCAGATAAGAGATCTTATGGAATGTGCTACCTTAAGAACAGACGGTCTGGTTTTAGCTTCATGGCATCCTCAGAGACTGTTAACTTGGCAACAACTTCCAAGGACTCTAGATTTGGGGTCTTATCTAAAACTGGAGCAGATGCAAAGAAGATGTTTACAGACAAGATTGTACCCATATCAATCAACTATCCATTTTTTTTCAAACCAATACAGGATGGGATGGAACGACCGAAGACGGAGCTTTCCTATAAGATACCGTCAAGAAGACTTACCAGAAACGCCATTAAAGAAACCTATAGTCAGGAGGAATTTGGGCAGGGGCTCGACACAACAATCGACTGGAAGAACACGGGAGACAACTCGTATGATGGGGAGAAGCTACAACTCCTCGTCCATGATGAATCGGGTAAATGGGAGAGGCCGGACAATATACTCAACAACTGGAGAGTCACGAAAACGTGCCTCAGGCTCGGTGCCAGAGTAGTTGGTAAATGCATGATGGGATCAACATCTAATGCTTTAAACAAAGGTGGAGATAACTTTAAAAAATTATTTTATAATTCAGATGTCACAAATAGAAACCGCAATGGCCAGACTACAAGTGGATTATATTCTTTGTTCATACCTATGGAGTGGGGATACGAAGGGTTTATTGACAAGTACGGATATCCTGTCTTCGACACACCATCAGAACCGATTGAAGGAATTGATGGAGAAAAAATTTTTACGGGAGTCATTGATCATTGGGAAAATGAAGTAGAAGGATTAAAAAGAGACAGCGATGCTTTAAATGAATATTATAGACAATTTCCAAGATCTGAAAAGCATGCTTTTAGAGATGAAACAGTTAATTCATTATTTAATCTAACTAAAATATACGAGCAAATAGATTTTAACGAAGAGATGGCTATTAAAGGTTATGTTATTCGTGGAACTTTTGCTTGGCAAAATGGTATAAAAGATACTAAAGTTATATGGGTACCTACTAAAAATGGTAGGTTTAAAATATCTTGGATACCACCCGATAATATACAAAATAATATAATTATAAAAAATGGTATTAAATATCCTGGCAATGATGGCTTCGGAGCCTTCGGGTGCGATAGTTATGATATCAGCGGTACTGTTGGGGGTGGTGGGTCTAATGGTGCTCTTCACGGATTAACTACTTTTTCTATGGTAAACGATGTGCCTAATACTAAGTTTTTCTTAGAATATATAGCACGACCACAAACAGCAGAAATATTTTTTGAAGAAGTATTAATGGCATTAGTATTTTATGGTATGCCAATACTTGCAGAAAACAATAAACCAAGATTATTATATCACTTAAAAAGAAGAGGTTATAGAGGTTATTCAATGAACAGACCTGATAAACTCTTAGGTAATTTATCTAAAACAGAAATAGAATTAGGAGGTATACCAAATACATCTGAAGATATAAAACAAGCTCATGCCGCTGCTATTGAGTCTTACATAGAAGATTATGTAGGACGTAAAGAAGAAAATCATGGTAATATGTATTTTCAAAAAACATTAGAAGACTGGGCACGTTTTGATATATCTCGAAGAACATCTCATGATGCATCCATAAGTAGTGGACTAGCAGTAATGGCATGTAGAAAACATATGTATAGACCAAACATGCAAAGAACAACAAAAAAAATAGATTTTCGTTTTGCTAAATATAAAAACGATGGATCAATGAGTAAGATAATACAATAAATATGGCAATAACAACAGGACAACTTCCTACACAATTTCCGAGTCAAGCTGTCTCAGATGAAGAAAAAATGTCTTCTGAATATGGTCTATCGGTTGGAAGAGCTATTGAACAAGAGTGGTTTAATAGAGATAATAACCCAGGCATGTATTATCAAGTAAGCGAAGAGTTTAATAGACTCAGATTATATGCAAGAGGTGAACAATCTATTAAAAAATATAAAGATGAATTTGCTACAAATGGTGATTTATCTTATTTGAATTTAGACTGGAAACCTGTACCTATAATACCTAAGTTTGTAGACATAGTTGTTAATGGTATGCAAGATAGACTTTTTGATATTAAAGCTTTTGCACAAGATCCTGTAGCTACAAAAGAAAGAACTAATTACGTTAAGAAAGTAGAAAGAGATATGGCATCTCAAGAAGTTCTTGGTGTAATAGAACAAGAGCTTGGTGTTAATGCACGTAATATACCTAAAGATGAAGTTCCTGCTAGCACAGATGAACTAGAGGTTTACATGCAGTTAAACTATAAACAAGGTATAGAAATAGCTGAAGAGCAAGCTATTAACAATGTTTTTTTAACTAATAAATATCCAGAATTAAAAAAACGTGTAGATTATGATTTAGCTGTTTTAGGAATAGGTGCTGTTAAAAATACATTTAATAATACAGATGGTATAAAATTAGACTACGTAGATCCCGCTAATTTAGTTTGGTCTTACACTGAAGATCCTAATTTTCAAGATTGTTATTATTTTGGTGAAATAAAAAGAATACCAGTAAATGAACTTAAAAAACAATTTCCAGATTTACCAAATGAAGAAATAGCTGAATTTGTTAAAAAAGGTTCTAACTGGACTAATTATAATAAAGATCATTTTAACGCAAACAGAAATAGTGAAATAGATAACAATAATACATTAACTGTATTATATTTTAATTGGAAAACTTGGGAAAACAATGTTTATAAGATTAAAGAAACATCTACAGGAGCAGAAAAAGCTATATTAAAAGATGATCAATTTAATCCACCTCAAGATAAAAGAACAAGATTTGAAAGAGTAGCACAAGCTAGAGAGGTTATATATGAAGGAGCTTACATATTAGGTAGTAATATTTTACTTGAATGGAACAAAGCTACAAATATGATAAGACCTAGTTCTAATACTAATAAAGTATTAATGAACTACACTGTATCAGCTCCAAGAATATATAAAGGTAATATAACATCTTTAGTGTCTAAAATGACACCTTATGCTGATTTAATACAATTAACACATTTAAAATTACAGCAAACTATTCAGCGAATGGTTCCATCAGGTGTATTCTTAGATGCAGATGGTATTGCAGAAGTTGATTTAGGTAATGGTACAAACTATAATGCTCAAGAAGCACTAAACATGTATTTCCAAACAGGTTCTATTATAGGTAGATCATTAACTGTTGAAGGAGATCAAAACCCAGGTAAAGTACCAATACAAGAATTACCAGGAACTCAAGGTAATCAAATACAAATACTTATAGCCGCATATAACCAGTATATACAAATGATTAGAGATATTACTGGTTTAAATGAAGCTAGAGATGGTTCTGATCCTGATCCTAACTCGTTAGTTGGAGTTCAAAAACTTGCTGCGGCAAATAGTAATACAGCTACAAGACATATACTATCATCTAGCATGTACATAACTTTAGCATTAGCTGAATCTATATGTTTAAGATTTAAAGATGTATTAGAGTTTCATCCAACAAAAGAAGCATTTATAGGTGCGCTTGGTAGATTTTCAGTAGGTTCTCTAGAAGAAATGAACAATTTACATTTACATGATTTTGGTATATTTTTAGAGCTTATGCCTGATGAAGAAGAAAAATCTTTATTAGAAGCTAATATACAAGCTGCATTATCAAGAGATAGTATTAATTTAGAAGATGCTATTGACATACGTGAAATAAAAAATCTTAAACTTGCTAATCAAGTACTTAAGATAAGACGTATAAAGAAACAGCAAATAGATCAACAAATGGCTCAAGCGGCTAGTGTTGCTCAAGCTGAAGCTCAAGGTGCTGCACAGATACAAATAGAAGAAGCAAAAGCACAAGCAGAACAAATTAAAACAGAATCTAAAATTCAATATAGACAAGCTGATATTGAGTTTGAAATTAAAAAATTAGAAGTAGAAGCTCAAACAAAAAGAGAGCTAATGCAGTTTGAGTATGATTTAAATGTTAAATTAAAAGCATTAGAATTAGAAGCTCAAAAAGAATTAGTTGAAAAACAAAATGAAACAGCTGTTGAAGTTGCTAATTTAAAAACATCAGCTAAAAGTTTATCTGGTCCACCACAAACTGGTAAACCAGCAAAATCATTTGAGTCAAAAGGTAATGACGTGCTAGGTGGTATTGACTTATCAAGATTTGAACCTAAGTAAAAATTAAATTATTTTATTATATATTATTATGGAAGAACAAGAAAAAGTACAAGTTAAGGTTGTTGCAGACGATAGTCCAGCACCTACAAAACAAGAACAAGAAGCTGCTGTATTAGATCAAGCAGTAGAAACGGGAGAAGTTGCATCTGAATATGGCTTACAAGACGATGGTGTTTATAAAGTCAATTTAGATAAACCTCCTGTACAAAAAGAAGAAAAAGATGCCATACCAAGGGAAACAACTGATAGCCTGCAAGATACAGGAGAAAAAGGACTTGAAAGCGGGGAGAAGCCCAAAGTGGCATTGCGGAGACAGTCCGATGAGGAAAATAAAACCCTTGAAACCAAGGAACAAGTATTAAAAGAAAACGATTCACCTTTAGAATTAATTAAAGAAGATGAAGAAATTGTTGTTAAAGAAGAAAAATCTATAACAACAGAGCAAAAAGAAGAAGTCAAGGAAGCTGAAAAACAAATGCTTCCTGAAAACGTAGAAAAGTTAGTTATATTTATGGAAGAGACTGGTGGTTCTTTAGAAGATTATGTTAATCTAAATAGAGACATTAGTAAATACGACAATGTAACGCTTATGCGTGAATATTATAAAAACACAAAACCTCATTTAAACCAAGATGACGTTGAGTTTTTACTCAATAAAAATTTTAGTTATGATGAAGAGGCGGATGATCCGTCAGAAGTTAAAGCTAAACAATTAGCTTTTAAAGAAGAGTTATTTAATGCTCAAAACCACTTTACAACAAGTAAGGAAAAATACTATGCTGATCTTAAGTTAAGAAAGCAAAATGAAGTTGCTCCTGAATATAAAGAGGCTTATGATTATTATAATAACCACAAGCAATTACAAGAAGAAAGTGAGAAATTACAAAAGGATTTTTTAAGTAAAACTGATAATGTTTTTTCAGACGATTTCAAAGGTTTTGATTTTAGCGTTGGAAAAAATAAATATCGTTTTAAAGTAGATAATCCATTAAAGACTAAAGAATTTCAGTCAGATATAAAGAATTTTGCTAATACCTTTATAGGTAAAGATGGTACTGTTGCAGATGCAAGAGGTTACCATAAAGCATTATTCGCAGGAGCAAATGCAGATAAAATAGCTAATCATTTTTACGAGCAAGGCCGTGCCGATGCTATAAAAGATCAAGCTAAAGCTGCTAAAAATATAGATATGTCTCCGCGATCTGATAACAGTAATGTTATGAGTTCTAGCGGTCAAAAAATTAGAGTAGTTTCTGGCGATGATTCATCAAAATTGCGCATTAAATGGAAATAAATAATTTTTAAAATCAAAACAAATGGCATTTACAGTAGGCATACCAGCCGCTTTACAACCAACCCAGAGCAAAACAATGTATCCTGGGAACTATATCGATTTTACTGATGCAAATTTTGCTCAGTGGGGTCAACAATTTTTACCTGATGTATACGAAAAAGAAGTAGAAAGATATGGAAACAGATCTATCGGTTCTTTCTTACGTATGGTATCAGCGGAGATGCCTTCCACTTCAGATCAAATAATCTGGACTGAGCAAGGTAGATTACACACACGTTATGCTAATGTTATTCCTTTAGGAAATCAAGGCGCATTACCAGGTGGAGCTGTTGCAGGAGCAATTGTAGCAGGAGCATCAGGTACAGCACTTAACTTTAGTGTACCAACTGCACAACCAAGAAGCACAGGAATTACTACAGATAAAACTGAGCCTGTAAACTTTAGAGTAGGAGAAACAGTAATGGTACAAATTCAAACTTCAGCTACATCAGCTGTTGGTGGAACTGGCGAAGTAATCAAAGGAGTTGTTACTGCAGTAGCAGGACAAAACTTTCAAATTAAATGTTACGTTGCTCACGGTGGTATTTTAGTGGCAAACAGAGTAACAGCTATATCTTATGGATCAGAATTTGCTAAAGGTACAGGTACTTTTACAGAGTCTTTAAATCCTAGCTATGCTACATTTACAAACTCACCTATTATCTTAAAAGAAAACTATGCAATCAATGGTTCTGACACAGCTCAGATCGGTTGGATTGAAGTTACTTCTGAGAATGGTGCTAGTGGATATTTATGGTACATGAAGTCTGAACACGAAAATAGATTACGTTGGGAAGATTACATCGAAATGTCTATGGTTGAAGGTGTTCTTAAAACAGGTGGACAAGGTGGTGCTAACGGAATAGCTTTAGGCTATACTGCAGGCGCTAGTTCAATCACTGTTGGTGGAACTAATCAAAATGCTAAAGGTACTGAAGGTTTCTTTGCTGCTCTTGAAGCGCGTGGAAATGTATATCAAGGATTTGGATCTCAAGCAGCTGCAGGTGCAGGTGGTGGAGCATTAACAGATTTTGATGCAGTACTTAAGCAATTAGACAAGCAAGGAGCTATTGAAGAAAACATGCTTTTCTTAAATCGTGAACTTTCTTTAGAGATTGATGACATTCTTGCTATGCAAAATGGTGCATATCCAGGCGCAGCAGGTGTTGCTCATGGTACATCTTATGGTGTATTTAACAACAGTGCTGACATGGCATTAAATCTTGGATTTACAGGATATCGCAGAGGATCTTATGACTTTTACAAAACTGACTGGAAATATTTAAATGACTGGTCAACTCGTGGAGGTTTTGGTGATGTTGAAGGTGTATTAGTACCAGCAGGAACTTCTACAGTTTACGATCAGCAATTAGGTCAAAATATCAAGCGACCATTCTTACACATTCGTTATAGAGCTTCAGAAACTGAAAACAGAAAAAATAAATCTTGGATTACAGGATCTGTTGGAACTTCTAGCCCTACAACTGATATTGATGAAATGAGAGTTATCTACTTAAGTGAAAGATGTCTTATTACTCAAGCTGCAAATAACTTCGTGTTATTTAAAGCTTAATATTTTTTAACTATAGGATACGGGCTCTTCGGAGCCCAGTATTCTTATTTTATATTATTTTATTATGAAAACAAAAGTACAAAGCCCAGAAAAGAAATGGGAATTGAAAGATAGAGTATATGTATTAAAAGGAGATATGTCACCTATAACATACACAATACAAACTAGACACACCCCAAGAAAACCTTTGTTATATTGGGATGAAGAAAAAGGAATGAATAGAGAATTAAGATTAGCTTCTAATCAAAAATCTTTATTTGTTGATGAACAAGATGGTTATTCTACGTTACAGCATTTAATATTTCAAGATGGAGTATTAAACGTACCTAGAACAGAACCTTTAATACAAAAGTTATTATCTATATATCATCCAAGAAAAATTTGGGAAGAAATAGATGATCAAATAATAGCTGAAGATGAAATAGAAGATTTAGAATTTGAACTAGAAGCTTTAAATCTAGTAAGAACTTTAGATATATCACATTTAGAAGCTATAATGAGAACTGAATTAGGTTCTAGTGTCTCTACATTATCATCTAAAGAATTAAAAAGAGATGCATATCGTTTTGCTAGACATAGTCCAGCATTATTTATAGAACTTTCTGAAGATGAAGATATAACTTTAAGGAACTTAGCTAACAGAGCTGTTGAATCTGGTATTTTAGAATTAACAGAGGACAACACTGTGTTTAAGTTTCCTAATGGTAAAAAAGTAATGACAGTACCATTTGATCAACATCCTTACGGTGCATTAGCACAATACTTTAAAACAGACGAAGGAGTTGATTTAATGAAATCAATTACTAAAAAGCTTTCATAGCTTACCTGATGTAAGGTAAGAAATTAACCTTACATCAACAAATTAATATAAAAGTAAATAAATGGTAAATATAAACAATGTATACCAATCTGTTCTTGTTATCACAAACAAAGATAATCGTGGTTATATAACTCCTGAGGAATTTAACAGATTAGCTGAACAAGCTCAAAATGAAATATTCGCAAGTTATTTTGTGAGAGAAGCAGGTTATGAGTTAAACGCTTTTTTAACAAGTGATTTTTCTGATCCTAGTACTTATCTAGCAGAAAAAATAAATGTGTTTTATAAAGACGGTACACTTACTCATTCTAATGGTGAATTTGCATATCCTGCTGATCTCTATAGAGTAGGTGTAGTATCTGTAGATAACATTGTAGCAGACAGAGCTTCACATGAAGAAGTTAAATACATTAATTTATCACCATTAACAGCACCAGTAAAAACACAACCCGTGTATTCATTAACAAACACGGGTATTGTTGTTTATCCTTCAACAATAACATCTGGTGTAAAATTAGATTACTTGAGACAAACAATTAGACCTAAATGGGGTTATATACTTCAAGGTACAATACCTTACTATGATCCTACGGTATTTGATCCAGCCGCTGACAGTTATGATGTAGCTGCTAAATCTTATAACTTTGATTTACATCCTTCAGAAGAAAACAATTTAGTTGTTAAAATACTTAACTATGCTGGAGTTGTTATAAAACAAGGAGATGTAACTGGATTTGCACAAGGTAAAGAACAACAAAACGCAGCAACTGAACAATAATGGCAATATCAAGAAGACCTTTAGATGTAGATAATTATTCCGCTTTAGATGGTGGTAATGGATTAGCAGTCCCTGGATACTACAGGAGAACAAACTTAAACGATATAATAAACAATTTTATTGTAGCATACATTGGTGATGGTAAAATTCTTACTCAGGTTCCTAGATATGAAGTAGCTTTCTTTGCTCAAAAAGCAGTGCAAGAATTTAGTTATGATGTATTTCACTCTGAAAAAGCTTTGGAAATACAATTAAGTTCTTTAAGACAAATGTCTTTGCCCTCAGACTATGTTAATTACATAAGTATAAAATGGACAGATGCTAGTGGAGTACAAAGAACAATACTACCAAGTACAACAACACAAGCCAATCAAGGTGTTGCACAAGATGAAAACTATCATTACTTGTATGATAATGACGGTAATATAATATTTGCAGAAACATCTGAAACAATAGATAGATATAAATCTAATAATCCAGAAGAAAATGAAGAGCTTGCAAGTACATATTACTATGGATATTTTGACGTACCAAATTACTTTGGCTACTTTGGAGGTCGTTATGGTTTAACACCTCAATATGCTAATATAAATGGTACATGTGTTATAGATTTAAATGCAGGTCAAATATATTTTCCATCAACAATACCTCAAGATACATATATAACCTTGAGCTATATATCTGATGGTTTAGGTAATAATGGAGACTTTGAAAACGTATTAGTACCTAAGATGGCTGAAGAAGCTGTTATGTCAACGCTTCTTTACAGCTTGTGTAAAATAAGGCCATCAACTGCAGGTCTATTACCTTTGTATAAAAAAGAAGCAGCTGCTAAAACAAGAAATGCAAAAATTAGAATAGCTAACATGAAAGTAGATGAAATGACTCAGATATTTCGTAATAAAGCTAAATGGATTAAACACTAATAATTTTCTATGCCAGAAATTAAAAGAACATTCAATGTCGGTAAAATGAACCGAGATCTGGATGACAGAATAGTACCTGCCGGTGAATATCGAGAAGGTTTTAATATTAATATCGGGCAATCAGAAAGCTCAGATGTTGGTGCTGTTGAAAATTTATTAGGTAATGAATTAGTAGCACAAAGCGGACTTGCTAATGGTAAATGTATAGGTCAAGTTGCTGATACTGGTAATGAAAAAATATACTTTCTTGTTACTACAAACTCAATATACAATGAGACAAACAGTGGTCAACATGGTTTATTTGAATATGATCAAAAAACAAAGCAACTTACATCATTAATTGTTTCAACGCAATTAAATTTACATCAAAATTATCCTGTAACAGGTATAAATATAGTTGATGACCTTTTATTTTGGACTGATAATAGAAATTATCCTAGAAAAATAAATGTAGTAACTGCAAGAAACAATACTTCTTACTATACTGCAGCTGCAGATATAGATAATTTAATATCTGTAGCTAAGTTTACGCCGTATGAATCACCAACTATTGTTGCTGCAACTAGAGAAGCTAACATATCTTCTACATTTATGGAAGATAAACTTATTAGGTTTTCGTACAGATGGCAATTTGAAGATAGTGAATATAGTGTATTAGCTCCTTTTTCACCTATACTTTTTTCAAGATTAAATGAAACTGATACAATAAGTGCTTCATTATCAAATTTTGGTGAAATAGAAACTTTTGTTAACGCAATAAACCAAGTGCAGCTATCAATACCTACACCAACTGGATATGGTATTACAAGCGTAGAATTAATATATAAAGAATCTGGATCTGGTACATTATACGTTGTTGATGATCAAGAGGTTACAACTGAACCTTTTGTAAACTTTACATATTCTTCAACCGATCCATTTAGAACCTTGCCAGGTGATCAGCTTACTAGGGTTTACGATGCAGTGCCTATTAAAGCTAAAGCACAAGAAGTTGCGGGCGGTAGGTTAGTTTATGGAAATTTTTTACAAAACTTTGATATACCTAACATTGCTTTTACTGTATCACAAACAAGCGATCAAGATTCTAGAAACACAGGAATCACTGGACCTTTAAAAAATCAGTCTGTTAAGTCAAGAAGAACTTATCAAGTAGGTGTTGTATTAGCTGATAAATTTGGTAGACAATCACCAGTTATATTATCTAGCTCCGGCACTGATACTGTTTTTATAGATCCAGGTTATGGTGATGCATCATCAACAACTGCTTTTAATGCTTTGAGAATAAGTTTTACAGATGTAACACAAATACCTTCTTGGGCTTATTCATATAGGGTTGTTGTAAAACAACGTGAACAAGAATATTACAACTGGATATCAACTATTGACGCTGCTAATACAGTTAATCGTTTTGGTGATAGTATAAATAAAATACCTAGAGATCAAACAGCTGCTATACCTCCTAGTACTTCAGCTACAATATCCCCATGTAATGTATCTGTTTATCCTAAATATTTAGCTGGTGGAAATGTTTATACACCTCCATATGCAGCTTTAACTTCAGTACAGTCTATAGAAAACCCATCAGGTGATGCTAATGTTACTACTTTAGATAATTCAGGTAACACCGTGTCTACTGGCTTATGTGTTTTTGAAACAGAACCTGTTAGTTCTGAATTAGATATATTTTTTGAAACATCTACCGGAGGTAGAATATTAAATGATGATGGGTCAAGTGCAATTACAACAGCTATAAATATAAGTTTTTTTAATTGTATATTACTAACTTTTGATCCAGGCGGTTCGGGCGATGATCATATTGAAATAAATAGAATTAGAGCTGGATTTAATGAACCATTTTTTGATGTAGGCGTTAGAGCTTATGTAGTACAAGAAAATTTTACTCAAGAAAGAAGAAATAATACTCTTATACATTCTAGTGGACTTTTAAACTCTAGGACTGGTATTAACTACATAAATCAATTTAATGAATCTGAGGGTGGTCTAACTATCTCTCTTGATCCACTGAATGGTTCTGTACAGAAAATGTTTGTTGATGATACACAGATATTAATATTTCAAGAAGATAAAGTATCTAGATCACCTATTGATAAAAACTTTATATATTCAGCTGAAGGTGGAGCTGTGCCAGTTACAAGTAACACACAGTTTTTAGGAACAGTAGCTGCTTACGCTGGTGAGTTCGGTATATCAAACGATCCTCAATCTTTTGCGAGTTTTGGTTTTTCAAGATATTTTACCGATAAAAATAGAGGTACTGTATTAAGATTGTCTCAAAATGGCATAACTGAAATATCTCAAGTAGGTATGGGTGACTTTTTTAGAGATGCATTAAAACAATCTACATCTGTTATAGGATCTTATGATGAATATAGTCGTATGTATGAATTGACTATTATAGGTGAAGGCTTTGATAGTAATGAAGATACAAACGCAGCAACAGCATCAGATGGTTATTTAACAGTAACATTTGACGATAGATCAGGTGGATGGACAAGTTTTAGAGGTTACAAACAAGAAGGTGGTTTATCTTTAAATAATACATATTATACTTTTAATAGTGGTAATTTATGGCAACATCATAGTACTAATGTAACTAGAAATAATTTTTATAACTCTGGAACACAAGAGTCTTATGTTATACCTATATTTAATGATGCTCCATCGCTTGTAAAACAATATAACAGTTTAAGTTATGAAGGTGATACTGGCTGGGAGTTAGAGTATATAGAAACAGATCTAAGTGCTTCAGGAACATTACCAGTGTTAGCAACATCTTTTACAACAACACTACAGTTAAACGGCGCTGCACCTAATTCTGTGTTTAATGGAGCTAATACAGCTCAAGCTAAGCAAGGTGATAATGTTCAATGGGCTATTTTTGTTTCACCATTAAATTCTCAATTTGCTTTTGATAACGTAAACAACGTAACATTAACAGCAGCTTCTGGAAGTAGTTTAAGTATAACAAACCCTGTTGGAACTGCTCCATTTGAATCTACAGATGGAAGATTAGTATTTTTAGTTCAACATATTGTTGGAAACGCTAATAGTATACAAACTTTAAACATAGGAGGTACAGGCGCTGCTTTAGCATTTACTGTAGCTTTATTAACTGTAAACATTATAGATACTGTTTCAAACTCTTCAATAACTCCACCTTCACAAGTATTTAATACCGCTGGAGGAGGTAATGTTGTATTTACAACAACTGCTTTTACTAATTACTATGTTGATAATGCTAATATAAATGTTAATTTAACAGGTATGCCGGCTAGTACTAACCCTGGAATATTACAACCACTAAGAATAGGTGATAACGTTCGATATGAACTTCCGGTTACTGTTCCTGCAACAGCTACAGCTGGAACAATAACAGTAAATGGATCAGCAACATTAAAATATACCTTACAATTAAATCAAGGTAATGTAGTGGCACCTACAGGTGGAACAGTTAATTATAGTACTCCAGTTCAATCAGACGGCTCAACAACAGCTATAGGTACAGCTTTTTATAATTCTCCATTTGATTTAGCAAGTACTAGAACAGCTGTTATAACATATACATGTGCAACAACTGAAATACTTGTTAATAATAGTTATGTTTTATCTGGTTTTCCAACTGGTACTACATCAACTCCTGTTTTAGGTAATCAACTCGGTCAATTAGCAATAACTCAAGTTATACCTGTGCTTACACAAGTTACAACTGTAACTCCAGTTGTAGATTCAACAGTAGGAGCAGCTACAGCAACATTAGGTAATACTTCTCAAATAAATTTACCTCAACCTGGTAGTTTACAAAACATAGCTGGTACGTGGAACGTTGATGGATCTGCCGCGCCGGGTGCTCCAACCGCGTCTTGGTTATCTTTAAATTCTGCTGCTTCTGGTGATACTATACCGTTATCCGCAGGAGTTTCTTTTACAGTTTCTGCTCAAGCTAATAATACTGGATCTTCAAGAACTACTACTATTATATTAGAAACAACAAACACTAGAGTAACAGGTTCAGCGGTAGCACCACAAACAATAACAGTAATTCAAGCAGGATAATATGGCAACAATAGTAACATTTCCTTTTCAAGAAAAAGAAGGCAAGTATTTTGCACCAATAAGTTCATCAGAACCAAACTACATTGTTGTCAATGGTACTTTAACACAGACAGACAATAAAATAGTAAGTGGAATTAAAGGTGCATTTGCTTCAATTAAATTAACACTACCAATAGCAAACGCTTCAACAGAAAAAGAATTGTTTGCTTTAAACGCGGAAGCGGTAAATTCATCAAATTAAATTATATGCAATTACAAGTAAGAAAATTACAAGAATCCGATTGGGATTTAATACCAAAGTGGTGGGAAGCTTATAAAGCCGAAGGCTTCCCTCGTGATATGTTACCTGGCTCTTTTAAAGTAGGTGACAAACAAGAAGAAAAAAGACAAGGCTTAGGTGGCTTTATGGTTTGCAAAGGAGATGATCCTATTGCAGCCATGTGGCTATGGATGACAAACAGTAAGACTGCGATTCCAGCTGTAGTAGTTAGTGATAAATCTTATCAAGACACAGACAGAAGTGATGCATTGCAACTCTTAGTAGATTTTACAACTGATTTTGCTGAAGACATGGGTTATAAATACGCATTTGCTTGGGCAAAAGAAGGTATGTTATTAGATAAATATAAACAAGCGGAGTATTATTGCGATGAAACTCCGTCTTACGAATTAATAATGAAATACTAAATGGGAGCAGTAGCAAAGGGCGTAGCCTCACTTTTTGGAGGCAAAAAAAGACGCGAGACAGAAAAAACAAGTAAAACTAATTTTGAAGCAGCTGAAAATGTTGTACAAGACTTTACTTTTGAAAATAAAATGGCGGGGTTGTCCGGTAGAACATACACACCCACACCGTTTGATGCTTTTAAAAATAATGCTACAGTAGGTACAATGGGTGCTCGTACAGATGTAGGACAAGTTAATATTGGCTCAGCAACTGGATATTCAGATAAAGTTCAGGGATATGGAGATCAATTACAAGATTTTACAGCTAAAGGAACTAATGTACAGGGATTAGCTAGAGGTGCAGATACAGGTCTAACTAACATGTATAATAACCTACAAGTTTCTACCGCGGGTTCAGAATTAGCAGCACAAGAAGCAGATCAATCTTTAGCAGCTTCACAAGATCTTGCTGCACAAGCAGGTACGGGTGCTGGTGGTGCTACCGCGTTAGCTGCGGCTGCTGCAAAATCTAAAGCAGGTATATCAGCTGATATAGATAAGCAGGTTAGACAAAATGAAATGATGCGTGCACGTGGTGAATCTGAATTACAAAGAGCACAATTAGCACAGGGCAATATGGCATCTTCATTTGACTTAAAACAAGGTCAATTTAATATTGGTGCTCAAAATCAAGCAGCTCAGTTTAACGCACAAGCAGCTAACCAAGCCGCAAGATTTGGTGCTGATGCTCAAAATCAAGCAGCTAGGTTTGATGCGCAATCAGCTAATCAATTTACAATGGCTCAGTTTGGTGCTGATACATCTAGAGAAAGAGCTAATGCAGCTTCAGCTAATCAATTTGCTAGAACAGAATTTGGAGCTACTAATCAGTTTGCGCTTGCAAACATGGCAGCACAAAATCAAGGAGAACAATTTAATGTTGGAAATAAAATAGCTGCGGATCGTTTTGCTGCACAAACAGATATTAGGGCTAAAGAATTAGCAGCTCAAGGAGATATGAGTGTACAGTCAATGGAATATGGAAGAGATAATGATACGTTAAATAGAAGAGCTGGTCAATTTCAAGCAGCTAAAGACGCTAGAGCCGCTGCTACTGGAGATTTAGTTGGTGGTATAGGAGGTTTATTGAGTGCTGCGGCACCTGGCTTAGGAAGTTTAATAGGAGGTGGAAGTTTTGGTGATGGATATAATACATAGCATATGGCAACAATAGGAGAGTGGGCAAAAGTCTACGGAACAGGTAATTACGCAGACACTTCAAAAAGAATTGGTACTGCAGTAGAAGAAGCTATAGCTCAAAGTAGAGCTACCGTTGATCGTCGCAGAGACGAAGAAGATAGACAACGTAAAATAGCTATGGAAGATTATGGAATGGAACAGTTAAGGCTTAAAGAAGCTACTGGACTAGTTATTCCTAAAATGAGTGAATATGATAATATTGAAGCTCACTTTCAAGATGCTGCAAACTATTTACCTGATGCTTATTACAAAGTTTCAAACGATAAAAGTTTATCAGAAAGTGATAAAGCAAGACAGAAAGCAGAAATATTAGCAGAAGTTGGTTATTTAAAAGGTGCAAAAACAGATATTACAAACAGAGTTTTAGGTTACGAAAAATTATTAAACTCTGGTCAATTATCTTCATATCAACCAATGAATGCTTTAGATTTTTCTAACACTTTACTTACAAAAGACAATGGCTTAAGACTTGAAGGTGAGGGTACTTCAACTTACTTAAAAGGTAAAAGCGTTGACGGTAAAGAAATAAATGTTCCAGTTCAAGAAATACAAAATTTAGCTAGAGTTCAAGGTAGAGTACCTCCATATGATTATGCAGCTTTAATGAAAACAGCTAAAGATGCTAATATTTACAGTGGAGATAACAAAGATTTTGTAAAATCTTTAGAAAATGGATTTGAAGATTTAAAAAATGGTTTAGGTGGTAACAGTGGAACTGTTGCTGGTAACAATGCACTTAAAGCATATGCTTGTGATAACATGGGCTTTAATACTGCAGAAGTAGATAAACTAGCCTCTGAATTAAATTTTGTTGATCCTAATGACGAAAGTAAAACATATGCAAATAAATTAGAATATGAAATGCTTACTAGTTTTGTAAATAAAGGGCAAAGTATTTTTGTAGACGATAGAAAACAAGAATTAGATAATATTTATAAAGAACAGCAAATAAAAAAAGCCGAACAAGATATTAAAGATGGAAATAAACCTAAAGAAGATCCATATAGTACATTGTTTGTAGAAAATGAAATATCAACATTAGCAGAATTTAAAGGAGCTAATGGATATGAACCAGTAAAGTTTAAAAACACCGTTAAAGCTGGAGATATTTATTTAGAAAATACTTCAAACGCAACAGTAGGAGCACCTGAAATAACTAAAGAAGGTATAGTTACAATTAAAGTAAAAGGAATTCCAAAACAATATCAAATGCCAGATACTGTAGATCCCGCATCTCCAGAAGCAGATCAATATACAGAGTCTGCAGCAGATGCTAGGAAAAGAGATCGTACGGTAAAGTTTAATTTAAATAGAAAAGCTGACTATATAAAATACATGCAAGCTAGATTTTTAGCTTCACAAGGACAGACTAAATCAGCAACAACAGACAAGACTCGACAAGAAGCTTATAGAAAAATACTTGAAGAAGCTAATAAACTATTTGCGCCAACAGAATAAAATATTAAATATGTTTGAAATAAATGGAATACCATATTCATTAGAACAAATAACAGCTGCTGCAGAGCAGATGGGAATAACTATTGAAGAATATAAAGAAAAATTTAACGCTGTAGAAGTAGACATTAATGTAGAAGATAAAGTTGAAGAAGAGGGAAAGCCACAAGTCACTGTAGAAGAAGAGACTGCGGATGCAGTGACAGAAGAAAAGGTTACGGAATCGCAGTCGGTACCTGGTTTATTGGGATCTCCCAGACTTAGTTTAGATCAACCTGAACAAATTGAAGAAGAGGTTGTTGTAGAAGAAGAGGAGGTAGATCCAGAAAGACCTACGTTAGAAGAGTATAATGCTAAAAATGAAAATGCTTGGAATGAGTTGATGGAAATAAGGCCAGACTTAGAGGTTCCAACAGAAGCGCCTAAGCAGGGTGAACAAGGCTTTCAAGGAGAAATATCTGAAAAAGCAAACATTTACGATAAAGGTTTTTCAAAAGGAGAATTAGAAGCGTTTGAAAAAAATCGTAAAGAAAATGAATTATTTGCTAATTACGAATTTTTAGGAAAAAGTGATTTAAGTAGAGCAAATACAGTTTCAAACTTTATAAGTCAATTAGCTGGTAGTGACTCAAATATGAAATACTTATATGGTGTTATAACTGAGGATGAAAAAATTAGAGCCGAAGCATCTAGAGAAATAGATAAAAGAAATAGATTAATGGGTAAAAATGTCTTAGGTTTTGGGGACATAAAAAAACAAAATAATATTTGGGATAAAATAGATACTGCTACAGCAGCTGCATTCGATGCTGTATCTAGTTTTGCAGCTTCTAAAGTACAACAGGGAATAGGTATGGCTGTTGGTGGTGCTATTGGTGGTGCTATTGGTGGTCCTGGTGGTGCTATAGCAGGCGCAGGATTTGGTGGAGCGGCTATATTAGCTCCTATAATGATTGGTGATGCTATTAAAAGTTATAACGATAATAAAGCTGATGAAAAAGGCGTAAGTGCTGAGCAATTATGGCGTGATAATGAAGCTGAAACTCTTTTTCCAGCCGCTGCCGGATATTTAATGTATAAATTAGAAAAAGCAGGTTTAAAAGGTATGACTGCTGCTTTTAATAAAAAAGCATCAAAGCTTGGAATTAATTTAACTAATAAATTTTTAAGAGGAGCTTGGCAAACAGGAGCCGCAGCAAGAGTTGAAGGTACAACAGAATGGTTTCAAGGAGCAGGTCAAGAGTATATAAATGAAATTGGTAGAGGAAAAGTAAAAGGAAGAAATATTAGAGAAAATGATGTTGCTGCAGCTACTAAAACATTTGACTGGATGATGAGTCCTGCTGGATTAGAAACTCTTTATAAAGGCTCGTTTGGTGGTGGATTTTCTAGAGCAGGATCAAGAGGTTATAATAACCTTATGACTAGAATAAATGACAATAGATCTGATTTAGATAAAACTACTATTAAAGAAAATAGAAAAAAAATAAATGAATTAGAAGATAGAAAATTTAAGGCTGATATTACAGATGATCAAATAAAAGCTATAAATGCTGCTCAAGCTGTTTATGAAGAGGAAATAGCAAGTGCTGTAAAAAATCCTTATGCTAAGTTAAAAAATACTACTATAGAAGAACGTAATAATGTTTTTTCTATAAATGAAAGTGTAATTGAATTACAAAAAGATATTATTAAAACAGAGCAAGCTGATAATCTTTCTGATGAACAAAAAGCAGATATAATTGAAGGTTTAGAAGTTAGAATAACATCTTTAAAACAAGAGGCTAATTCTATTATTGAAACTGCTGACGGTAGAACTAATGAAGAATACCAAAAAGCTTTAGATGCAGCCAAAGACGCTGATAAAGAACAATCTAAAAAAACAGGAATTGAAACTACAAAAGCTCAAGATAAAGTTAGAAGAGAAATAAATGATAAACAAGATGAAAATCCTATTATATTATTTATGGCACCTTATCAAGAAGCTGCTGATAAAGAAAATGCACCTACTAGTACTATTGATTCTTTAAATAAACAATTTGGAGAAAACTTAGATAATCTTCAACAAAGATTAGATAAAAAAGAAATAACAGAAAAACAATTTAAAGCAGATAAACAAAAATTAACATCTGAATGGAAAAGTAAAACTAATGAAATTAAAAAATCAAAAGAAAATCTTAAAAAAACAGATGAAAAAATATCTAAAAGTAATGTTAAATCTTCTAAAGAAACACAAGAAGCTTATGACAAAGGAGTTGAAGATGGCGGCGTAACAAGAGAAGGTAGTAAAAATATATTTTCTAGTAAAATTTATAATCAAATTAAAAAACTACAAGAAGGACTACTTAACAAGGTTGTAAATTCTAAATTTGCTTTAGCTCCAGATGCTATGATAATAGGCAATAAATATGAAGCTAAAAACTTATATAAAGCTCAAGTTGAAGCAGAAATGTTTGATCTTTTAAGAGATTATAATCCTGAAAAAGGAGTTCCATTAGCAGCGTGGTTGCAAAAACAATTACCTAGAAGAGCTAATAGAGCTTTCAAAGGAGTTACCAACGATAGGTATGTTAAAGATTTAGAAGGCATGGAAGTTCAAAGAGTTATGTCTGAAGAGGATACAACTATTGATGCTGAAGTAGATAATATAGAAACATCGGCTGCTTTAGGTGTAGGTGGAGAGCTTTTAAATTTAATAAAGAACGTAGCTAAAACAGCTTTGTCAACAACTAAACAAAACGTAGATGCTATTAAATTTAAATCTGATATAGCTAAAACATTTAAAGATGCTTTATACACAGAGCTTAAAAAACAATTAGGTCTTAAAGATACTAAAAACATAAAAGGCTTAACTAACGCTATAGAAAAAAATCCTGACGCTTTTTACGATGCAATGTCAGTTGAATCTATGCGTAAAGCTAGAGGTAAAGATAAAGATGGAAATTCTGTAAATCCTTTTGAAGTTGCTAAATTTTTAGAAAGAGATAGTAATGGTGTTTTACAAAAAGTTCCACTTAAAGAATTAGGTGTAAAAGGATTTTTAGCATACGTAACGGCTCCAGAGGTGGCTAACAACACTAGATCTGATAGACAAATGCATTTAATTGAAGCATTGGCTGTTTCTATGGGCGCTCGTGAGGCTATTAATCTATTAGAAAATGATACTGAGTTCAGACAACAATTTGCTGAGCAACAACAAAAAGACCAACAAAATAAAGATTTTAAAGAAGCTGCTGATAAAACAGAAGATATACCAAAAGGTTTTACTAAAAAATTAATAGACCAATTAAAAAAAATATCTTTTGCTAAAAGTATAAATCAAGTAACAGATTTATTAAATATAAATAGATCTACTGTTAACGATTCTAACAGACTAGAAAAACAAAAAGAAATGGAAGCGGCTATTATTGCTTCTGAAATACCAAGTTGGATGTTTGAAGGTTCTAAATTTGGTAATTTTGCTAGAAGAAAAGTAGATGGTGTTTATGTTGACTTACCAGCAAGAGGAGGTTTGTACTATGGAACTAAAGATCCTGCTTACAAACGAGCTTTAAAGTTAGCTAAAACTTTTGATAATAAGTATAGTGTAAAAAAACCAAAACGTGTAAATGTTTTTAAAGCCTTTACAAGTGAAGGTCAAGCACAAGGGGAAATAAATTTAAAAGCTTTAGAGTTTTTTGCAAATAAATTAGCTAACTCAGTTGCAGAAAATAAGATGTCTATAGAATTAGCTTCTTTATTTATATCTTCTGGATATCAAGCCACTACTGGTATAATAAAAATTGCCGCTCCATTTAGATATAAATCTAAATTAATGGAATATGGTTTTAGTTCTAAGCAAAGAAAAGAACGTGGAAAAGAAAAATTTAGAGAAGAACACAATCCTCCAGCTTCTGTAATAGGTGCAACGTTAATTTGGGCTATAGCAAATAATAAAGTGGCTGAAATAATGCCTTATATTAAAAAGAATTATTATCAAACACAGCTCTCTAAAAGAGATGATGAGCGTATTGATATTGCTAAACTAGATTCTACTTTACCTGAAGGTTTTAGTATATTAGATAATCCAATAGTTAGATTAGCTAAAGCGGGTACTGAAGGTAATAGAATAGATTTAAATTCAATAATAAACCCTTTAACTGGAAAAACTATAGCTGAAGAGAATAATGTTGAAAGCGCTAGTACTCCTGATGCTGTTGCAGCTTCAAACGCAGCTGCTGTAGCTAATAACTCTGATCAAGTAGAAAACTTAATTGATAGAGCTATAGCTAAGTTAACAGAACTTACTGGAACTAAAGGTACGTTGCAAACAAACTTTGCTTCAGTGCCTGTAAATATACTTATAGGTGGACTAAGAACAACTAAATTAGCATATCAAGGAGGTAAAGCCTTGTCAATAGCTATTGCAGATGGATATAAAAAAGTAAAAGATTATATGTCTGCTAAAGAATGGTCAGACTTTGTTTCAAAATCAACTCAAGAATTCAAAAATGAAAAAAATCCTGCGCAAGTAAGATTAATGATGATGAATGAAAAAGGAGTTGCTGATATGCAAGAAAAAGCTAGAAAAAACGATGAATCTTTATTAAATGAATTTGGCATAGATATAGAAGGTTTAACAACTGATGAAATTATTGACAAGTTAAATATACTTAGAAAAGCTAAAGTCATAGCATCTAATGATAAAGCTCCTGTTAAAAAAGCTAGAGTATTTGATTTTGACGATACATTAGCTAAGACTAATTCTAAGGTACTATACACGCTCGCAGATGGCACTAAAGGTAGTTTAGATGCTACACAATTTGCTGAACAATATAATGAGTTAAAAGACGCGGGAGCAGTTTTTGATTATTCAGAATTTAACCAAGTAAAAGATGGTAGTAAAGGGCCTCTGGCTACACTTGCTAAGCGATTTACTGAAGCTAAAGGTAATAGAGATGTATTTGTATTAACAGCTAGACCAGCTGAATCAGCTGAGGCAATACAAGAGTTTTTAAGATCTACATTAGGTATAAGTATACCGTTGCAGAATATAACAGGTTTAGCTAATGGTACACCTGGTGCTAAGGCAATGTGGGTTGCTGAAAAAGTTTCTGAAGGATACAATGATGTATTTTTTGCAGATGACGTTAAAGCAAATGTTGATGCCGTAGCTGATATATTAAATAAATTAGGTGTAACCAAGAGGGTGCAACAAGCAAAAGAAAGTGGTCAAAGATCTCTTGAAGACGAAATGGATTCACTTATAAGAGGCAAAAAAAGATCTAAGATAGGTAAGTTATTAAGTAGATTAAATATATACATACCTCCAGGTGCTGATGATTTTGCTGGTTTGCTTCAATATTTTCAAGGCAAAGGTAAGCTAGGTGATGAACAAATGAAATGGTTTCAAGACAATTTACTTACACCTTTTGCTAAAGGCATAAGTGCTTATACTACAGCAAAAGTAACGCTAGCTAATGATTTTAAAGAAGTAAATAAAAGATTTAAAAATTATAGAACATTAGGTGTACCTTCTAAGTTTAGGAAAATGCTTAGTAAAGAAGTTTTAGGTGGTATATATACTAATGAACAGGCTGTGCGTGCATATCTTTATGATAAAGCTGGTCAAGATTTAGGACTTAATAAAGCTGATACTCAAGACTTAATAGCTTTAGTTGAAGGTAATCCTGAATTAAAAGCTTATGCAGAGGAAATATCTAAAATAACTAAATTAGACAATGGGTATCCACCTATACCAGAACAATGGTTAGGAGGTAGTATAGCTACAGATATGGCTGTTGTTTCTAATAGAGCTCAAAGAACAGAATTTTTACAAGAATTTATTAATAATAAAAATCAAATATTTTCTGATCAAAACATGAAGCTTATTAAGCAAATATATGGTAATGATTATACTGATGCGCTTAGTAATATTCTTGAACGAATGGAAACTGGTCAAAATCGTAAGAAAGGTAAAGACAAAGAGTTTAATTCAGCAATGAACTGGATTAATCAATCTGTTGGTGCGGTTATGTCTATT
>TARA_R110001592_G_scaffold163037_1_pt1 | contig 25037 bp, 10 predicted proteins | sample TARA_R110001592 | Tara Oceans TARA_R110001592 (sample SAMEA4398387) | marine metagenome | biome: Polar Biome; feature: [SRF] surface water layer (ENVO:00010504); material: water (ENVO:00002006), including particulate matter (ENVO:01000060) such as... | depth 5 m | reverse complement strand
ACACTAATCGTGTCTCTGTCCCATTGAGATCCACAGGTATTGATACCAGCGTCTGAATAAATACCCGCTTTTAAGCCTTTCGAATGAATATAGTCTGAAATTACTTTCATTCCGTTTGGAAACCTTTCTGGGTGTACTAATAAATTCCCTTCACTATCACGCCCTCCAAAAAAACCATCATCAATATTCACATAAGAATAACCAGCGGCTGCCATTCCTGAAGAAACCATATAATCTGCTTGCCCTTTTATAATTTCCTCATTAATATTCACATGAAAATTATTCCAACTAGACCAACCCATAATTGGGGTTTGTGGTTTTACATTTTCTTTATTGGTTACTGTATTCTCTTTTTTAGCTTGATTTTTACAAGAAGTTAAAAGAATAAATACTAGAAATAATTGGTAAAATCTACTCATTTTGTTTGAATTAAAAATCGGCTTTCGTAGTTAAATAAAAGCCGATATATTACTAATTTACATATACTTAAAACTTATTTAATTGGTTTTAACCAGTAAGAATAAGAGTAATTTTGATATGGTAATCTGTAAGCTTCCAGCGGTATTCTGCTCCAACTATTAATGCCTCCTAAACCTTGTTGAAAACCATCAATATTTACGTAAACTTCTTTTCTTGCATCCAATTCGCCAGCGTGTTTTTGAGTTCTTTTATCGCCAGAACTTAAATCATCTTCTGTGTAATTTAGCGCAGAAAAATGAAATGGTGTTTCGCTTAAAAATTGAATTCCAGATCCATCTTCTTTGATTAAATTTACCCAACGAACTTCCAATTTATTTCCTGTTTCCTGCGGACGAATGTATGGAAAATATTGTTCCTTTATAGTTTGATTAAAAATACCAACTTTAGCTGCATTTTGCCTATCTGAATATGCTTCAAAAGGTCCTTTTCCGTAAAAAACAATGTTTTTATAATCTTCTGGTAACACTAATTTATTACCGAATTTAAACAAATTAGAATATTCTCCTTTTATTGCTTTTAAGTCGTTTGTAACTTTTACAACTCCGTTTCCAAGCACATGATACGTAACTACAACTTGCGCATCTCCATTAAAAATATCTCTTGTAAAAATTAGTTGAATATCATTTTTAGACAATTGATTTACAGTTGCTTTAACAGTTCCAGAAGTTCCAGCATTTTTCCATTTTTTAAACTTCATTTGTGTTTTTGCACCATAGTCATTATCTATTGGAGCACGCCAAAAATTAACTTCTGGACCACTAGTCAACAAGTTTTTACTATTGAAATTGTACTCCGTTAATTTTCCTTCTTTTTTACTAAAACTGATTTCAAAATTATTTCCATTTACTGTGATATTATCTCCTTTAGTAGTATGCGTTATTTTTTCTTCTGATGTTGATGGAACAACTACTTTTCCTTTTTGAAGTTGAAATTGTTCAAAACCAACTTCATGACCTGCTTTTAGCAATGGTTCGTCTATTTTTAAAACGGCAGAAACATTTAAGAAATATTCAAAATCCTCTTTAAAATCTGTTTTAAACGGAATTTTAGTCTCTCTTTTGGCCTGCGGATTTGTAACAATATTATCGATACTTCCAGATTCAACAACAAGTCCATTTTCTAAAATTTCCCAGTTTAATTTATAGTTTGATAAATCTCTAAAGAAATACCAGTTTTTAATATCTATAACTCCGTTTGATAAATTATTCTCATAAAATTTAATGTCTTGATGTACATATTTTACTTCATAAATATGCGGATTTGGTTTACGATCTGGTTGCACTAAACCATTGTTTAAGAAGTTGTTATCACTTGGTGTTCCTTCTGGACCAAAATCGCCTCCATACGCAAAAATCTCTCTTCCGTTTTTAACTGTTTTTATTCCCTGATCTACATAATCCCAAATAAAACCACCTTGCAATTTATCGTATTTCTCAATCAAATCCCAATATTCTTTAAAACCACCCATACTATTTCCCATCGCATGCGCATATTCACATAAAACTAAAGGTTTATCATACTCATCATTTCTAGCGTAGGCTTCAATTTCATCTGGCGTTCTATACATTGGCACAAATAAATCTGTATTCCATTCGTGCATTGCACGTTCATATTGTGTTGGTCTTGTGTCATCCAATTCTTTCGCTAACAAATAAGAATTATACATATTATATCCATTTCCAGCTTCATTTCCTAAAGACCAAATTACAATTGATGGGTGATTTTTATCTCTTTGAATCATGCGTTCCACACGAGATAAATGTGATTTTAACCAAGCAGGTTTGTTCGCTAACGTTTTATCTAAATCATACCCCATTCCGTGAGATTCTATGTTTGCTTCATCAATAACATAAATTCCGTATTCGTCACACAATTCATAAAAAAAAGGATCATTTGGATAATGTGAAGTTCTTACTGAATTGATATTAAACTGTTTAAAAATTTTAATATCTTTTAGCATATCTTCTTTAGAAATAACATGCCCAGTTTTTGGATCGTGTTCATGTCTATTTACTCCTTTAAATAAAATAGGTTGTCCGTTCACTAAATATTGCCCATTTTTTACTTCGGATGTTCTAAAACCAATTTTTTTGGAAATTGCTTCAACCGTATTTCCTCTTTTATCTTTTATTTCAATGTTCAATAAATACAATTCTGGCGTTTCTGCAGACCACGATTTTACATCAGAAAATTGCTGATTAAACTTAAAATTATTTGCTGAATTACCTTCTAATTTATAATCAGAATTTTTGCTATAAATCGTTTTATTATCTTTTAATATTTTAATAGAAACACTTCCTTTTTGTTTTTTTGATGAGCTATTTTTTACAGCAATTGATAAATCTAAAACACCATCTTTATAGTTGTTTTCTAAACCTGCTTTCGCAAAATAATCTGCCAATTGTATCTGTGGTCTTGCATATAAATACACGTCTCTTTCAATTCCAGAAATTCTCCAAAAATCTTGCGCTTCCAAGTAACTGCCATCACTCCAACGATATACCTCTAATGCAATACTATTATTTCCTGTTTTTACAAATTCGGTTACATTGAATTCTGCTGGCAATTTAGAACCTTGACTATACCCAACTTTCTTACCATTTACCCAAATATAAAATGCCGATTTTACTGCACCAAAATGAATAAAAATATCTTTTCCATTCCAATTTTTATCAATATTAAAAGCCCTTTTATAAGAACCAACTGGATTGTGACCTTCTGGAATATCTGGTGGATTTAATTTTCCCTTTTGAAAAGGATAGGTTGCGTTTACATAAATTGGCACTCCAAAACCTTCTATTTCCCAATTACCAGGAACTTTAATGTTTTTCCATGACGAAGAGTTGTAAGATTCTTTATAAAAATCTACAGGTCGAGATTCAGGACTTTCGCTATAATTAAATTTCCATAATCCGTTTAATTTCAAAAAGTTATCAGCACTTTCTATATTATTCTCTTTAGCTAATTCCAAAGAATTATATGGAAAAAATGTGGCACGAGCATCTAACTTATTTATTCCAATTACATCTGGATTTTCAATAACAGAATCGAGCGTTTGAGCTTGAAAAACACCTGTTCCTAAAAACAGTGAAAAAGCAATTTTTAATAAAGATTTTTTGTGTTTCATTATGTGATTTTATTTTAAAATTTGAGTTTATTTTGATTTATTTGAAACCTATTTTAATAAAAAAAAGATGATTTTTCAACAAAAATATCCGTAATTTTCATCAATTTTTTTAACCCTTTTTTCTAATATATTTTTCTATAAAATTAGGCTGAAAAAACAGTTAAAATTATAAGCCAAATATTCGCAAACAAATATAAGTAATTGTACTCTTTTTTGACGTAAAAAAAACGATAATTTGCAGGTAAAAACATCAATTTTTAATGATAAATTACTTTATGTCAAAATCAATAAAAAAAATCATCCTAAAAAACGAATATTATTATTAGTTATTTGAAAATCAATTATATTAACATTATTTTTTGAAGCAAAATTTTAGCATGAGTGCATTGAAAAATCAATTAATTACTATCATTTTTTTCTAATTTCAGTTCAGTAAATATTTATAAAATTTAAACATCAAAAATCTATCATAATAAGCCTAAAAAAAGTGAAAATAACTTCACAAAATTTAAAGCTATTTTACCTATGAAAAAAGCATAAAATAAACTAATTTAGTAGCTAATTTTTAATCAAACATTTATCACTTTTTTTACGTAATAAAATCTAAAAAATTATCAATTTTTATTTCGTAAAAAACTAACAATCAAAAATTATGAAATACATTTTATTTGCCTTCGTAAGTTTATTAACTTTTGCGAATTGCACAGAAAAAAACAGAACGTTTTCAGCGTCAGAAATTGCTGTTTTACCAAAACCAAATTCACTAAATTTAAAAGAAGGTTCTTTTGGATTAAAAGAAAGGCAAATAATTTTTGCAGATCTTGATGAACAACAAAATGCCGTTAAAGATTTACAACGTTTTATTTCAGAAAAATCGAGTTTTCAAACAAATGTTGGTCAAAGCACAAATGCATCTATTTCATTTTATGAAGAAGCATCTTTAGATCCAGAAGCGTATGAATTAAATGTTTCTGTAAATAAAATTAAAATTTCTGCGAGTGACGAAGCTGGCTATTTTTATGCAGTGCAAACTTTAAAACAACTATTGTCTGTAGAAACATCCGAAGGAAATAATGAGAAAGCATATTTAATTCCGTCAGTACTTATTAAAGATAATCCCCGTTTTAAATGGCGTGCATTTATGTTGGATGAAGCACGTTATTTTAAAGGCGAAGAATTTGTAAAGCAAATGTTAGATCAAATGGCATTGTTGAAAATGAATACTTTTCACTGGCATTTAATTGATGATGCTGGTTGGAGAATTGAAATAAAAAAGTATCCTCTGTTAACAGAAGTAGGTGCGTATCGTGCAGATACTGAAATTGGAACTTGGAAAAGCGGAAAAACTTCTGGCGAACCACATAGTGGGTTTTACACACAAGAGCAACTAAAAAATATTGTAGCACATGCAAAAGAAAGAAATATAAATGTTGTTCCAGAATTTGAAATGCCCGGTCACGCAAGTGCTGCAATTGCTGCTTATACTTGGTTGGGAACTGCCGGAAAAGACATTGATGTTCCAGTAAAATTTGGTCGTTTATATGATAATTATGATGTTACAAAACCAGAAGTAATCACTTTTATTAAAGATGTTTTACAAGAAATTTTTGCAATTTTTCCATCAAAGGTAATTCATATTGGTGGTGATGAAGTGGGTTATGAGGTTTGGGGGAAATCTAAATCTGTGCAGAAATACATGAAAGAAAATAACATTAATACTCCTGCGGATTTACAAATAAATTTTACGAACAATGTTTCAAAATATATGGAAGAAAATAATCGTAGAATGATGGGTTGGAACGAAATTTTAGGAAAAAACATTCATGCCGATTTTGGTGAAAAGAAAGATGATAAAGAAGCAGAAACCAAATTGGCTAAAAATACCATTGTACAATTCTGGAAAGGTGATTTACAATTATTGTCTGATGCAGCAAAAGAAGGATATTCTATTGTAAATTCTTATGCACAATTTACCTATTTAGATTTCAAACACGAAAAAACATCATTGGAAAAAGCGTATAGTTTTAATCCGATTCCTGATGGTTTGGATGAAAAATATCATGATAATATTTATGGTTTGGGCTGTCAAATGTGGAGCGAATGGACACCGACAACTCCAGATGTAGAACGCCAAGTTTTCCCTAGAATTGCAGCTTTTGCAGAAGTTGGTTGGACATCTTTAGAAAATAAAGATTACGATTCTTTTAAAATTGCACTTAAAAAAATGCAAAAACATTGGGAAGAATTAGGTATTAATTATTTTAAAGGAAGTGATGAAATTGAAGCAAAGTTGAAAGCAGAGCAAACAGAGTAAAATATTAAGTTAATAGAACCAAGACTGTTTAACTTTTAGAAACAAGACTTGATTCTAACTAGTTGAAAAACAGATAATTTGGAATAAAAAAACCTCAAAATGAATATCTTTTTGAGTTTTTTTTGCTTTATTGGTGCGTAATTGATTAATTTACAAGACCTAACAGGTTTTAAAAACCTGTTAGGTCTGATGAAATACCATTTTCCTAAATTGTAAAAGATAAAATAAGTTTGGCTAAAGCTATTTGTTTTGGAAAATTCAATATCCATGGGTAATTGAAAAGTTTGAAACAAATATTTTATTTTTTGAATTGACACAAGTGATGTATTGTATATAAATTATTGACTTTAGCCAAACTTTAATATTTAAAAAATCAAAATATTATTTATTCTCCTTTGTTTTCTCGCCAAAATCTTCTTGTTGCTTCTCTACTTTTTTAAGTTTTAAATCGTTCAATTCTTTCTTAACTTTTTTAAGTTCGTCAGCTAACTCTTGACTTTTACTATCTAAATTATTTTTAGTTGAAGAAATAATAGAATTTGTTTTTGCTTCTAGTTCCTTTTCATCAAAAAGTAAAATATCTGTTGTAGGTTTACTTTCTATAGTAATTTCTCCAGAAATTGGTCTAATTGATCCTTCAAAAAGCATCGAAGCTTTAATGGTTATTTTACCAGCTTTTGTAGTGCTTTTTACTAAAACAGGTGTTGTTCCCCAACTTAATTGTCTTGGATTTGCAATAAAAGGAGCACCACCAATTAAAGAACCTTCTCCAGAAATTTCAAATTGTAGAATACTATTGTTTAATCGTTTTACATTTCCTGCTTTATCTGTGATGGATGCAATTACTGTAACAAAATCAGATCCATCTGCTAATAAATCAATACCATCATTATCTAATTTTAACGTAATTTTTTCTGGACGTAACGCTGGAAACACTGTATCTGTAGCTACTAATTTTCCATCAATAAAACCTTCCGCCAATAAAAAAGCATCTTTTTGTTTCTTTTTTCTATGCAAGGCTTTAATATCTAAAAAGTGATATGCATCTTTAAAAACAATTGGTGGAGAAGGCATTCCAACAATTGATTTATCTTTTTTATGAGTAAATACTTTTCCATCTTTAAAAACAGTCAGTTTTACTTCATCAGCATTAGAAAAAATCATTACATCAGAATCACTAAAAGGCGTCATTTTATTTGCAATGAAAATCATTGGACCCGTTTCTGCAATAATGTCTGACTTCTCTGGATTTCTTTGCGCCTTAAACATCTGATAAGAATATTTTGGTTGACGATATGCATCCATTATTCCGCCATAAAAAGGATCTGGATGATAGCCCCTTTGGTGATCAAAAGAATGCCATAAAGCACCACCCATGTGTTGTGGTGAGGTTTTAAAAAGTGAATTATAACTAATGTAATTGTATGGCGGATTCGAATAATGTAACGCCTGAACTAACATTGGTTTTTCGCCCCAACCTCGATACACACGACTTGGTGAATTGTGCGAATTCCAATCATCAACATTATCTCCCCATTCTCTGGTATAATAGTTTTTATTTACGTCTGTACTGTCCATTGGATAGGTAAATATTACTGGAAAATGCTCACTTCCCTTGGCTTGCAAATCACTTGCGGTGTAAGAAATTCCGCCATTCATTTCTGCTTCTACAATCTTTTTGGTGTTTAGTGCGAATGCATCCGGATACCAAGTTTCATTTAAAATAGGTTCCCACAACCAAATACTTGCACGATTGCGATCTCTACGAACCATATTTCGAATATCGCTATACACATATTGCTCAAAACTTGGCGCATCATTCCAAAATTGCCAACCTGGCGTATTTACAATTACAAAAAGCCCTAATTCATCACACGCATCCATAAAAGCAGGGTCTTGTGGGTAATGTGCATTTCGTATTAATTTTAGACCAACATCTCTTAATTTCTTTGCATCTCTCCAGTGAATATTGTTAGAAAGTGCATTACCAACAACCGCAAAATCTTGATGACGATTTGCGCCCATTAACGGTTTTCCGTATGGTTTACCGTTCAACCAGAAACCATCTTTTCCTTTGAATTCAACACTTTTAATTCCAATTCTTTTTCGATAACCATCAACAACAATTCCTTTTTTATCCAAAATAGAAATATGTACTTGATATAAATACGGATTTTCTGGCGACCAAAGCGTTGGGTTATTTATTTTTGATTTGCTAGAAAAAGAAGCTAAACTTTTTGCATTCAGTTTAATAGAAACTTTCGTTTTTAAAACACGTTTTCCTTGTTTATCAAACCATTCGTATAAAATTTTTCCTTGAAAGTTTTTTGACGTTTCATTTTTGATATGAAGCTTTGTATTTACAGTTGTTTTATCTGTAGAAACGTCATCAAAATTGATTAAAAAACCACCTCCACCAATAACATCTTCGTAATTTGGATTGGTAATAAAAACCGAATTGTGCGCAATTAACCAACAATCTCTATAAATTCCGCCGAAATAAGCAAAATCCAAAACTTCTTGTGCTTTTCCTGGAGGATATGAAGGATCGTTGCTATTATCTGCCCAAACAGCAATTATGTTGTTTTTATTCCAGTTTAAATGTTCAGAAATATCAACAATTACGGGTAAATATCCACCAAAATGTTCTTTTACTAATTTGCCATTTACAAATACTTTCGATTTTCCCATAATCGCCTCAAAATGTAAAAAAAGCTTTTTACCTTTTAGTGCATTGTCTGGTGTAAAATGCTTACGATACCAAACTTCTCCTTGATAATTTGCACCACCGCTGGACTCCTCTGGTAGATATTCAATACCGTCTGGAAGGTTAACTACAGACCAATCTGTATCATTAAAATTTGGTTTTTCTGCATTTTCAATTGCGCCTTTATGAAAACGCCACGCAACATTCATAGAAAATGCTTCTCTACCTGTATTTTCTAACGGATAAAAACCAGCTTTAGAAAATTCTGGCTGATGCTGTGCTGTAATTCCAACAGAAACTAATAAAAAGATAACAACTGCAATAAAATGTCTGTAAAACATAACTTTAATTTTTATAATTTTAACTAAACAATCTCGACCAAATGAACGAGGAATTATTAAGATCCCGCTAAAAAAGCGGGATTAGTTCAACTAACAACTTTTACTGTATTGCTTTGCAACTTGTAAAAATTGAGTTTCACTAATATGCTGATTTTGTGTACAATTTTGAATGAAATCGAATTCCGTTTTCTTTCCAATAATCAAAATGCATCATATTTAAGCGCTCCACAAAATTGGAGTAGTTTTTATTTTTAGGATTAGACCATAAATTCTCTGCAAATGCAGGTAATCTTGGTAATAAAATATACTCTAAATGTTCTACGGATGATATAAATTCTGTCCAAACAGCAAACTGACTTCCAATAATATATTTCGCTTCATCAGCACTTAATTCTTCTGGAATTAATTGATAATCGTAGACTCTTTGCAATGTATTTATTGAAAAAGCTGCCGCAAAAGGTTCGTTTTTAGGATCATCTTGATATCTATTAAAATACAAAGGATCGCTTGGAGACATAATTACATCTTGTTTTAATTTTGCTGCTGCAATGCCACCATCTTCGCCTCTCCAAGACATTACCGTAGCATTTTCTGGTGCACCACCGTCTAAAATTTCATCCCAACCAATTACTTTTCTATTGTTTTTTTCTAAAAATTTTGCAATTCGTTTTAAGAAATAACTTTGTAATTCTTCTTCGTTTTTTAAATTATTATCTGCCATTCTTTTTTGACAAACAGGGCATTTTTTCCAGTAGGATTTATCAACTTCATCGCCACCAATATGAATATAAGTAGAAGGAAACAAGTCCATCACTTCTGTAAAAACGTTTTCTAAAAAGGCAAATGTAGAATCTTGCCCAGCACAATAATTCAGATTTACATCTAACGGATTCACAACATCATTCCATAAAGTAGAATTTGGCGTTTCTTGAATGTGTTTTTCGCAAGAAAATTCTGGATAAGCACTCAACGCTGCTCCAGAATGCCCAGGAACATCAATTTCTGGAACAACTGTAATGTTTCTATCTTTTGCGTAAGCAACAATTTCTTTTACCTGTTTTTGCGTGTAAAAGCCACCATATTGATACGGTTTTCCATCTAACTTTTTTGAATACGTGCTGTCTTTTTTATACATAATACTTCCTGGAATTTCTGTTCTCCACGCACCAACATCAGTTAATTTTGGATATTTTTTAATTTCTAAACGCCAACCTTCATTGTCTGCTAAATGCCATTGAAAAACATTCAATTTGTAAAAAGCCATCAAATCTAAAAGTTCTTTTATTGCTTTTGTGTTGTAAAAATGTCTGCTCACATCCATTGTCATACCTCGCCAAGCAACATTTGGTTTGTCGCTAATTATTAATGCTGGCATTTTAATTGGTGTTCGTGTGTTATTGCTAATTACATATTGCAAAAGCGATTGTGCGCCATAAAAAACACCCACATAGCCGTTTGCTGTAATATTTATTTCATTTTCAGAAATGGATAAAAGATATCCTTCATTTCCAAGGTTTTTGTTTTCTTTTTTTAATATTTCTAAAACAATATTTTTATTAGAACTCTTTTCTGAAGTTATGAGAATACTTGTTTCTAATTCAATTTTATTGATGATATAATCTGTCAGCTTTGTACTTTCTGATTTCTTTACACCATTAAAAATGATTCCAACTTCGTCATTCAATTCAAAATAACCGTTTTTTAATTCTAATGATTCTGGCGCAGGAATAATTTGTGCATAATTAGATAAAGTGATTAAAATTATTAAGAGGGAAAGGAGTTGTTTTTTCATAACTTTTATGTTGAAGGATTCTTATAGTTTTGATTTATTTTCGAAATGGAAAAAAAATCCATCGAACTAACTTTTTAATTTATTCTTTAATTTCCCAAACTTTTACATAATCTACTGCCATTTCTAACGGAAAATCATCTGTATTTGTAACATTTCCTGGCCAAAAATAAGTTCCAGTTTTTCCTTTATCTGCGCTGGCGTGATTTAAAATGATGTAATAATCTGTTTCAAAAGGCCATCTTTCTTGGAATTCTTCTTTTGGTTCATGCACCATCGTTAAGACATTGTTTACGTAAAATTCAATACGATTTGGTAATTTTACAATTCCGTAAAGATTATATCCATCAAAGTTAATCGCAGGTGTTTTTCCAGAAGAAACTGCTGTTTTTTTACCATTTGTTTGATGTACTACTTGATGCACAAATTCATCATTATTTAAGCGTTCCATAATGTCTATTTCTCCACCATCTGGCCAACCTTTGTAAATTTCTGTTTGTGGCATTAACCAAATTGCAGGCCAACCACCTTGACCAGCTTTATTGAATTTAGCTTTGACCTCAATTTTACCGTATTTAAAACTGAACTTTCCTTTTGTAAATATTGCGCCCGTTTCTGGCAAATCTGTTGCAGAGTTCCAACGTACTTTTACGTGTAAATTTCCGTTTTTTACTTCTGTTAACTGTTTATCATCAACTACAAAACGATTCCAAGGAGAAGTTCCTGTATTTTCTGGATAGCTGCTCCAATGTTTTGTATTGTAACTATTTCCATTAAATTGATCTTCGAAAACAAGTGTGTATTTCGAGTCAACTTTTTTATTTTTTGATACGGAACAAGATAAAAATCCAAAAGAAAATAACACCAATACGAGTAGTTTATATATTTGCGCTTTAAATATCATTATTTTTTTTTAAAAATTCTTGTTCGTTTACTTAATGCTTACTTTGACTTACTTTATTACTTAAAATTAAGGCTATTCTAAAATTAGAACAGCCTTAATTTTTTTGATAATTGTATTTTTATTATTTAAAAAAACAATAAATCACTTATTTTACAATTAATTTGTTTACTTGTTTTGCTGTTTTACTTTCAAAAATTACCATATAAACTCCTTTTGCAAAATTACTAGTGTTTATGTTTGCTTCTTTTTGATTTGTAATTGTTTCTTCTACTATTAATTTTCCAGTAATATTATACACAGAAACTTTTCCAGAAGTACCATCATTCAACTGAATACTTACTTGATTCGTTGCTGGATTTGGGTACATTTTTAATGCACTTATTTTATTGTAGCTTTTAGTACTTAAAGTTGCATTGTCTGTAACTTCAAAAGTAGTCCCAAAATTATTTATTTGTCCTAAAACAGTTGCATCAGAACCTATGTTTACAGTTGCAGTATTACTTGCAGCAGCTCCTGTTGGTCTTTCATTCGTATTAAAATCAAAATACGTATCAAAGTTTGCCGGCGTTGCTGATTTAGCTGTGTTAATAGTAGCTAAAGCAGTACCTTTTGTAATTCGTAATTCATCAATTACAGCCTCGGTAGTCCAGCCTATTTGAAATTGTTTTCCAGACAAATCACCTGTAGTTGCAGGATAAGCGCCTGAAATACCACCACCAGTTCTTTCAAGTCCATTTACGTATAATTTTACTGTACCAGCATCGAAGGTTAATGCTATATGATTCCAGCCTTCTGATTTCTTTACATCTGTGTTCCAAAAAGGTTGCTGCCCGTGATTTGTACCATCACCAATTCTAACATAAATACCACCACTATCTGCACCAGGTGTTAAAAGTCCAATACGGTTTGTGCTTGAAGCCTCTAATTGAAAAATCCAAGCATTTGCTTTAAACGTTTCAATCTTATACCAAAATTCGATAGTAAATGCTGTCTGCGAAGATAAAAGCTGTTCAATTTCATTTGAAGAAAAGCCATCTCCAAATGTTCCTGTAGTTTTTAACCCATAATTCTGGGCGTTAACTGTTGTTGTAAATGCCATTAAAAAAACGGCAAATAATAATGTAATTTTTTTCATGTTTAATAAATTTAGGTTAATAATTAATTTTGATAAATGTTATTATAAAGATTGATGTTAAGTTTATTGGTTATATAATTCAATATAATGATTGTCTAACGTTTCTGAATCTTTGTATTTTTTTCTAACGTCTTTTAATTTTTGTGTCATTTCTTTTACAACAGACGCATAATTTGGATCATTATACACATTGTTTATTTCTTTTGGATCTTTTTTACGATCGTACAATTCCCATTCATCAACATCATAATAAAAGTGAATTATTTTAAATTCTTTTGTTGCGATTCCGTAATGTCTTTTTACCGCATGTTCTGCTGGATATTCGTAATAATGATAATAAATTGCGTCTCTATCCCAAGTTTCTTTTTTACCTGTTAACAAAGGCACTAAACTTTCTCCCTGCATGTCTTCTGGAGCTTTCACGCCAGCAACTTCCAAAAATGTTTGTGCAAAATCTAAATTTTGTACCATTTCATTTTCTGTAATTCCTGCGGATATTTTGTTTGGCCATTTTATTAAAAGTGGTGTTTTAAACGATTCGTTATACATAAAACGCTTATCGAACCAACCGTGTTCGCCTAAATAAAATCCTTGATCTGAGGTGTACACAATTAGCGTATTATCAGTTAATTTTTCTTCATCTAAATAATCCAATAATCGACCAACATTATCATCTACAGAAGCAATTGTTGCTAAATAATCTTGCATATAGCGTTGGTATTTCCAAACCGTTAACGTAGAGTCGTTCATGGTTGGATATCGCTTTTTAAAATCTTCGTTAATAGGATTATAAACTGCTTCCCAATCTGCTTTTTGCTGCGGATTCATGTCACCCAATCTTGGCGGAATGTTATTCCAATCTTCAATACCTAATTCTGCCATGGTTTCTGGCGTTAGTTTATTGTCATAAACTAACGTCATGTGTTTTAGAATTCCCATTTCTGCTGTTTTAGCAGCAGTTCCTCTAGTTTTGTAATCGTCAAACAATGTTGCAGGTAACGGAAACGTTTTCTTCGTATATTCTGTATAGTATTTCTTTGTTGGCAACCAAGATCTGTGTGGTGCTTTGTGCAAATACATCAACATGAATGGTTTTTTAGGATCTCTCCTTTTTTTCATCCAATCTAACGTAAGATCTGTTGTAATATCTGTTACATAACCTTGAATTACCGTATCTCCCTTTTGTGTGATAAACGTAGGATTGTAATATTCTCCTTGTCCAGGTAATATCATAAATTCGTCAAAACCTTTTGGATTATTTCCAAAATGCAGTTTTCCAAACATTGCTGTTTGATAACCAGCTTTTTGAAGAAGTTGTGGAAAAGTTACATTCGTAGTATCAAATTCACTTAGATTATCTATTTTTCCGTTGATGTGACTGTGTTTCCCTGTTAATATTACTGCTCTGGAAGGTGCACAAATTGAGTTTGTTACACTTGCATTTGTAAAAAGCATGCCTTCTTTTGCAATACGATCTATATTTGGCGTATTTATTAATGTATCATCATAAGCACTAATCGCTTGATACGCATGATCGTCTGACATTATAAAAATAATGTTTGGTTTAGATGGTTGTTCTTTTTTTGAAGAAGAACAACCAACCAAACAAATACTTAAAAAAAAGAGAATTAAATATTTCATAATACTAATAAATTAATCCGCAGGAATTGCTGCGATTTTAGACCAACCAAAATTTTGGTATAAAGCTGGATTGTCACCCAAAGAATTTGTTAATGAAAATTGATCTAATGGTACAGCTGATAAATAGTGTGCTTGCGGAAAAGTATATCCATTATAAGCTCTATTTGAAGTTGATTTTCTAAACGGTTGAAAATATTTAGACCCTCCATTAGATGGCGATGCAGAAACATTATCACCTTCTATTAAATCTGGTTGATAATTTACAAAATAAGCATCCCAAAGGTTAAAACCTTCTACAACATAATTTTCCATTTTATCTAAAGATTTCCACCTGTAAAGATCATTTTGTCGCATACCTTCTGCAATAAATTCACTTCTTCTTTCTCTACGAATGTTATATAAAGCTGGGCTTACTTTAGAAGCACCAGAAAAAGTTGCTAAATCTCTTTCTTTAGTTAAATCTGTATTACTAATTGTTTTTTGAACATCAGTATCCACTCCAGCTCTTGTTCTTAAAGCTTGCCAATACCCAAGTGCAGCGCCGTTTATACTTCCTGTAAGTTCATAAGAAGCTTCTATGTAATTCAAATATGCTTCTGCAGCTCTAAAAATTGGAGTTTCTGTTGTACCTGCTGTAGATGCTACTGCTTGTTGCGGATCTGTACTCATCCATTTTTCCATTTGATAACCGGTAGTTACAGATTGCCCACCTGATCCACCAATCAATTCTGGAAATATGAAAAAATCTTTCGATCCATCCGTATTTTCTTTACGTACATCACCTTCAGCTAATACAGATTGTTGTAATCTTTCGTCTCTGTTATCGACAACATCTTTTATTAACTCATCACCTTTATAGTTCGAGCCAGTTGCATAAATAGGTAAGCCATTTTTCATTAAAAAAGATTCTACTAAAGATCTTGTATAACCAATACCACCACCTGTTCTTTGTAAATAATGAGTTGCTCCATGACCTACTACAGAACCTACACCATAACTTTTATATAAAAGTACTTCTGAGTTCGAAGCCAAATTAGTAGAGATAAACATGTCTCTGTAATCTGGAGCAAGTGTAAATTTATCTGCAACTGGTTGTGCGTAGCTTAATGATTTAGTTAAAAAATATTCTATTTCTGTGTCTATACTACCAGAAGCATAAGAAAAACCAGGATGTAAATAAGCACCTGGCCAATCTGGACCTCCTGGAACTCTAGGAGTACCTTTGTGGTATTTTAACCATGTACCTTCAAATAAGGCAACACGAGAAGCTAAAAGTTGTGCCGTAGATTTGTTTATTCTGTTCTTAGATCTGTTGTCATCTAGCAATGCTATTGCTTTATCTAAATCTTCTAAAACAAAACGAGCAACTTCATTTCTAGGTTGTCTTTTACTCGCCTCAATTAAAACGTCTGTTTCTTCGGATAAAACTTCTGTTATTATTGGAAAATCTCCAAATGATTGTAGTTTATTAAAGTAAAACCATGCTCTAAAGAAGTAATTTTCTCCTGTATAATGTTTAACATCAGCATTTGTTGCATCTAAAACACCAGCCGCTACTCTTCTTTCTATGATATCTACAAAGTAATTTGTTTCTCTAATTTGCTCGAATGTCCAATCTCCGATACCACGACCAGCTGTTACAGGAACTAATTTGAACCCTTTTAAAAAGTTAGCTTCTACAGAAGTTCCTACTAAATCATCACTATTACTATCTGTTGTATATAAAGATCTATTTCCACTCTCTGCATTAATATCAAAACTGCTGTAAAATTTATTTACAAAAAGTTCTAAATCTGATGCTTTGTTGAAATAAGATTCTTCTGAAAGAAAGTCTAATGGTTCTCTATCTAAATAATCGTTGCAACTTACTGCTACTAGACATGTAGCAATAAAAGCAATAAAATACAGTTTTGTTTTCATTTTTATTATTTTAAAATCCATTAAAATGTTACGTTTAAACCTGTTGAAAAGGTTGCTGACATAGGATATGTTTTTCCACTACCGTTTATTAAATCCTGTATCCCTTCTGGATCAAACGTTCTTAAATTGGTAATTGTGAATAAGTTTTCACCTGATATAAATAATCGCATGCTCGAAAGACCAAGTCTAGTTAAAACATCTTTTGGCATATTAAAACCAACTTGTAGGTTCTTTAAACGCACATAAGAAGCATCTTGTAAGAAATGCGTTTGTGGCTTATAGTTTTTATCGCCAATAAATGGTCTAGGATAATAGGAATTAAGATTAGGCCCTAATTCTGCTCCAAAAGCTCTAAAATAATCTAAATGATCACTGTATGGAGATACTTGAAACGCGCTAATACCTGGATAAAAAGCACCACCAGAAAGTAACACATCTCGTTTACCGATACCTTGTATAAAAGCACTAAAATCCAATAATTTATAACGAGCGCCTAAATTAACACCAAAAGAATATCTAGGTGTATTGTTACCTATAATTTTTAAATCACCACTATCGCCTAAACGTTGTGCGCCACCGTCAATTAATTTATCTCCGTTTGTGTCTAAATATTTCATATCTCCGCCTTCCCAATCAGTACCAAAATTTGGTTGATTGTTTTGCAACCAATTACTCATTTCTAAATCTGATTGTGCAATACCTTGAGATTGATAACCCCAAATTTCACCAAGAATTTTTCCTTCGTAAAATTGATCTACTCCGTTTACAGAGATAATATTTTCTGGATTACTATATTTTGTTACTGTAGATTCTACATCACTTAATACAAAACTTGCATTATAAGAAAAATCATCACTTATACGATCTCTCCAACCTACTTCAAGTTCCCAACCTTTAGAGACTAATTCTGCATTATTTGTTCTTGGAACTCTTGCTCCAAAAGTACCTGGTTTAATAGGTGCAGGACCAATCATGTCTTTCGTCTTACGCTCATAAATATCTCCCGTAGCAGTTAAGCGATTATTAAAAACAGAAATATCAAAACCGTAATTATAACTTTGAATTTTCTCCCAAGTAATTGAAGTACTAAAAGGTGCTGGCATCGGTAATTGAGAAGGGACATCTCCATTTACTACCCAGTTACCATTGTTGATATTCATATTTTGAAAATATGGATAAAAACTATTTGTATTTTGGTTTCCTAAAATACCCCAAGATCCTCTTATTTTAAAACTATTTATGGTTTCAGAAAGACCACTCCAAAACTCTTCTTTTGATAAATTCCAAGCTCCAGATACTGATGGAAAATATCCCCAACGTTGATTAGAAGGAAAACGAGAAGCACCGTCTGCACGATAGTTTAATTCTAATAAATATTTATCTTTATAACTGTAATTTATACGTGCAAAGACACCAATATTACTCCATTCTCCTTTAGACTCATAAACAAATTTTTGTCCGTTTTGAGAAATAAATGGTCGTTCATCAGAATCAATATTATCTGTACCTAAACTTGAAAAGTTAGATTTATATAATTCTGTTTGAAGTCCTACCAGAAATTTTAAATTGTGGTTACCTATAGCTGTTTCATAATCTGTAAATAAGTTTATTCCACTATAATTTACTTGCCCATTCTGAACTTCAAAATAATTTTGACCAGGAGCCGTTATTGCAAATATGCCATTATTTCTAGCTTCAATTCTTGGTATATAACCAGAGAAAGCAGAAATAAATTCGCTGCTTCCATTAGGTTGTATAGCAGAAATTTTAGCAATGTGTTTTGTATTATTGTGGTTTTCTATTCTTGAATTAAATTCACCGTAAATTTTCCAATCTTTAATTGGCTCAAACGTTAAACTTAATTTGTTATATAAGAAATCTGTTTGCTCTAACAAACGACCACCACTTTGTAGTTGTTGTACCATTGAATTCTGCATATAATCACCAAAAGGTGTGAATAATGGTGATGTTGGTACAGCTCTAGACAAATTATGATAAAAACGAGAATCTTGAGCTGATGGACTGTCTTTATCTTTTCTTAAAAAACGCGTATTTAAACTAACATCAAACTTGTCTGATATTTTAGCATCTATTTTTGTACTAAAAGACAATCTTTCAAATACTTCTTCAGAAAAATTAAAAATCCCTTCTTGTGATAAGTTATTAATTGATGTATAGTAAGTGATTTTATCACCTCCACCACTTAAACTAATATTATGCTCTTGACCAACACTTAACTTTTTTAAGTGCACGTCATACCAATCTGTATCTCCATAAGCAGACCTGTTTAATAACCAATTAGTACCTGTAGCATTTGGTTCTGTACCGTAAGCCAAATCAAAATTTCTATATGCTTTAATTTTATCGATAGCGCCTTCATTATAAATAGCATTTCTACCCGAATTTGTGTATAAGTCATTTAGCAAATAAGCATATTCTAAAGAATTCATTCTATCAGGAACGTTTATTGGCGTTGCAAAACGGAAACTATTTGAATAGTTAATTTTCGTTTTTCCAGATTTACCTGTTTTTGTTGTCACTAAAACAACCCCAAAAGGCGCTCTTGAACCATAAATAGATGCAGAAGCTGCATCTTTTAATACAGATATACTTTCAATATCGTTTGGATTTACAGAACTTAAACTACCTTCAATACCATCAATAAGTACCAATGGGCTTCCAGAAGATCCTTCGCCAATTGTTCCAACGCCTCTAATGTTAATATTAAGTTCACCATCTAATTCACCACCGGCATCCGTACTGATATTTAAACCTGCAACAACACCTTGTAAAGCTTGATCTGCTCTTAATACTGGTCTTGCTTCAAAAGCTTCAGAACCAACTTGGCTTACTGCACCCGTTAAGTTTTCTTTCTTCTTTTTACCAAAACCAACGATAATAATTTCATCTAGTTGATTATCAGATGGTCTAAGGCTTATATTTTGTACAATAGTTCCTGTACCTTTGACATTAATCGATTTACTTTCGTAAGACAAATAACTGTATTCTAAAACATTACCTTTTGATGTTGAATATTTTATCTCATAAAGGCCGTCAAAATCGGATACGACACCATTTGCTGTTCCTTTTTGAACAATACTTACACCTGGTAATGGCATACCCGTTTCATCTGTAACGGTACCTTTAACGGTAATCGTTTGATCTTGACCGTAGCTATTAAAACCTAATAGAAGGAATAAAAACAGCGTAAATGATACTTCTTTTATACTATTCATTGTTGTATTTTTATTTAATAAAAAGGAGAAATCATTAATTGAATTCTCCTCTTATTATTTGTTATTAATAGAATTTACCGTCGTGACCTGCCTGAGAGCTTGTATCAAATTTAGAATTGGTATAAACTCTTACCCAATCAAATTCCATAAAAGCTTCTTCACCAGCACTCAGGTTAGGTAAAACACCTGTCCAACCACCAATACCAGGTGTGAAAATCATCATCATTCCTGAAGGATTATCCCATGGCCAATCATTGTTACCACCGTCACCTTTTTTATGTTCAAAATACTGATGTCCATTAACACCACCAATTATTCTGTCTTCTAAAATCTCTGTCCAGTAAATGTTCCATTTTGATTCATCTGCAATACCAACACTCGATGCTTCTGCATTTCCTGAATTAGCAGAATAGTTTTCTGTATGCAATGCAAAATGTGCTTCATTTTTAAAAGGAGCTTCTAATAAATCTATTTCACCACAAGCTGGCCAAGAAATTTTTTGATCATTATAATTACTTTGACCCATAAACCATATCGCCTCATTAAAGCCTTGCTTACCAGAATTACGGTATCTTACCTCAACTCGCATATTTGTAGTAAATTTTACCCACTTAACACCACCTTGTCCTGCACGCTTACTGTATAAAGCTGCCATTTCATAATCTGCAGGATCTCCATATTTATTAGTTGTTGAAGCTGCTAATTTTTTTGTCTTAAGTTTTAGAGTACCGTTTTCAATAACTCTCATTTCATCATTAAACTTTGCTCTTGAAATCGCTAATTTTGTGTCAAAATTCCAGAATCCTACTGAACCCTCAGTAAATTCTTGAGCGTTCCAAAAATTCCATCCCGTTTTTGTTGGGTGAGCAACACCTCTATCTAAAGACAGTTGAGCCGCTGTTTTTGTAGGATCTGCATACAATAAAGTTTCATCATTTTTTGGATGAAGACCTTGTTGCACTAAAACATCTGTCTTAACCGTTGGATCATCTGCTTTTTGAATTTCTATAGTTCCAGAAAGTTGATTTAAAGTTCTGTTTTCTGAAGCATTTACTTTAATTAATACTGGAGATGAACTTGCCACACCAGTTGCGTTTTCTGTAATTGTAAATCTTGCATCTTTAGAAACCGCTTTCCAAGCTACATTAGAAGATGCTAATTCTATAGTGAAAACCTGATTCTTACCATCAATATCTATTGCAGTATTTGTAACCATTAATCCTGGTGCAACAGCGCCACCTTGAGTTACTTTAAAAGAAGTTTCATAACTCGCGTTAGGTACTTGTCCTTTTAGAAGAATATCAAACTCTCTAACATCAGGAGTTTTATTTTCTGGATACGTAACTGTAACTTTTTGAGTATCGTTAGATTTTAAACCCGCTGCCTCAGAAAAAGTAACATCTTTAAATGAAGTACTAATTTCCCAATCTATATTAGATTTAAATTCTAAATCAAACGTTCCTGCATCTGCATTAATAGTTACAAGTTTAGTTGATACAGTAATCTCTGGATCTGGTATGTTAAATCCTTTTTGAGAAACTTTTAACCAAACTTTAGAATCTTTGTTATCGTCTGCGGATATAAATAGTATTGAATCCATACGAACTTCAGTGGCCTTATTTTCTAAAACAGTTAGTTCTAATTCAGTTGAGCCTATTTCTCCAGTCTTATTATCTAAAACCAACCAATCTAAAGATTGTGCCATTTCTGTTTTCCACTTAGTATTAGATTCTACAGTTAACGATAATTTTGTTTCACTAGCATCAACATTTTCAAATAGTGATTTAGATATTGCTAAGTCTCTTCCTTTTTGAGTAACCTTAATACTGTCTTTTAAATCATAAGCAGTAAAATAAACCCAAGCTTCTCTGTTCCCTACAGTTGTATTTTCTTTGGATTCTAGCTTAACAATATTATCTCCAGTTCCTTTACTTGGATTAATAGAAAGCCAATCTACGTCAGTATCCTTAGTAATTTCCCAATAAGAATTTGTTTTAATATTTACCTTTAAAGAATCTGGTTGAATTTTAAGAATTTCATCACCAGAAAAATATTCAGTTGCGATTTCAAAAAAAGCGGTTCTGTTTTTAGATAACTCATCATCGTTATCTGTACAGGCATAAATTAATGAAGTAACTACTGCTACTAAAAAAAGTAATTTAAAGAGTTGTTTCTGTTTCATTTTTTCTAATTTTAAATTTATATTTATTTTGTTAATTTCTCTTAAAAAATTATTTTCCAACTATATAAAAAGATGAAAAACATTATTTTAATACGTCAAATTTAGGGTTATTAAGACAAAGCGAAAACCTTTTCGTGGTTACAAACAGGTTACATTTTCAATACATTTAGGTTACATAATTCTAAAAAAAACACTATAAGCCTTTATTTTTAACTACTTTAGCTAAAATAAGCCCACTATTATATATAATTAAAAGGTAACAAATGAAAAGAAAAAGAGTACTTGTCATATTTCTTGTTTTAAGCATAAATATTGGCTTTCTACAAGCTCAAAACTATGTTTTACGTTTTCAAAATATAAGCACCAAGCAAGGTTTGTCTGATAATAGAGTTACAGATGTTCTTCAAGATTCGAAAGGTATCCTTTGGGCAGCCACAGAATTGGCAATAAATAAATACAACGGAGAAAACACAGAAATATATATTATAGATCAAGGTGTTGTAGTGCACGAACTGTTAGAAGATAAAGCAAAAAACATATGGGCAGCGACAAGTAAAGGCTTATATATTTACAACGAAGAAAAAAATTCTTTTTATCGGTTAGAATCCCAAGAAAAAGAATTTAATAATTTACTAAAAGGAAATACCACAAATTTAATAATGTCAGATGACGATTTTATTTGGTTTACATCTTATGCTGTTTTAGCTGGTTTTAAAATAAATAAAAAAATTAAAATACAAGAAGAAACAAAAAAAGTAATAGCGAGTAATTCCAATTCAAATTTTACTGCCATTACTAAAGGTAAAGAAAACCAGTTATGGTTAGCTAATAGTAATGGCGAAATCTTTTCTTATAAAAAAGAATTTAAAAAATCTGAACTTTCAAATGATTTAAATAATACTGCTGTTAATGCACTAACAATTGATAAAGAAAATACGCTTTGGGTGGGAACAAATGGCAAGGGATTGTTTCGATTTAATTTAGATACCAATGAAAAAAAACATTACTTAAAACAAAATGATGAAGAAAATAATAGTATAAATAACAATCTTGTGTTGAGTTTATATTCTGATGAGACTGATAATATTTGGATTGGTACAGATGGTGGTGGATTAAATTTATATGAAAAAAGTTCCAATTCATTTTATTTTTTTCAGCAAAGCTTCAATAATACCTTCTCCATTTCAGACAATTCAATACTTTCAATTCATCACGGTTTAGATAATACTATATTTATGTCAACTGTTCATGGAGGAATATCTATTTTTAAAAATGATCTTGATATTAAGCGTGTATCTGGCAGTAATTTAGGATTTAATTATATGGATGGACAAAGCTCCACCATTATAGAGGACAAAAATAAAACCATTTGGTTGTCTGCCGGACGTGATGGTCTTAGGAGTTACAATCCTTCAACAAAACAGTTAACAAGCTACATTGATAATCCAAAAATAAAAACAGATTTAAGTGGCAACATAGTTCTAGCGCTCATGGAAGATGCTAAACAGAGAGTATGGATAGGCACGCTTAGAGGAGGTTTAAATATTTATGACATTCAAAATAAAAAATTTATTACAGTTTTAGATAGTGAAAAACTACAACGTATTTATACTATTAAAAAAACTAGAAATGGTTATATATGGGTAGGCTCTAGCCAAGGCATTAGAGTTTATGATATGAATTTAAACATCATAAAACACATTCAAGTAGCCTCTCAATATTCTGCAGGTAACAATATAACAGCCATTTACGAAGACATTAAAGGAGATATGTGGGTAGGAACTAGAAACGGCTTGCATAAATACGAAATAACAAAGAACGAATATACGAAACATAGTTACTATTCTAAAAAACAAGACTCTACCTCATTAACAAGCAATTATATTCTTTCTATAACTGAAACAAACGATCTTTCTCTATTAGTAGGAACTTATGGTTTTGGTGTAAATAAATACGATAGAGCAGCTAATAGTTTTCATAAATTAAAAACAAAAAATAATATTCAGGGTTCGATTATTAGAGGAATTTTAAAGGATAACAGTCAAAATATTTGGTTTAGCACTAATACTGCTTTATCAAAAATGGATGTAGAAGGTAATGTTATTAACCTTACAACAAATGAGGGTGTACAAGCATTTAATGGCGGATCTGCTGCGTTAACTTATGACGGATCTATAGTAATGGCAAATAGTAATGGATTAACCTATTTTAAACCTGAAGAATTAAAACTCAGTAAACCGTTGCCTAAAGTTTTTTTTACTTCTGCAGTAATCACAACAAAAGAAGAAAAAGAAATAAACTATAAATACAGTTTTAACAAAGCAATTATAAACAAACCATTAGAATTGCCGCAAAACACCACCTCTTTTTCAATCAATTTTTCATCCTCTTATTTTTATGATCTTGATAAATTTAAATATGCATACAGACTAAAAGGCATGAATGATTCCTGGCAATTTATTAAAAATAGAGGGAATTTATCTTTTTCTACTCTAGATCCTGGTAATTATATTTTAGAAATAAAAGTTGCTAATGAGTTAAATGTATGGAGTCCGCATACAGCTTCTCTAAAAATTAAAGTTGTTCCAACACTATGGCAAAGAAAATCGACTCATGTTGTTCTTGGACTATTTTTTATAACACTAATCATTTTAATCTTTAGGTTGCGAACATCAACCATAAAAAAGCAACGAGAAAAATTAAAAAGTTTATTAAATATTAAAACAGATGAAGTAAAAAAACAGCAAGAAGAAGTGTTTCAAAGCCGAATTGCAATATTAAATGCAGAAAAGCTAAACCAAAAATTAAATAGAAAAAAACTAGAAGGCGAACTAAACTTTAAAATAAACGAACTTACAAATAACACGCTTTTAAATGTGCATAAAAACAATCTACTAAACGATATTAAAGAAAAACTTAAATATGAAATAAAACAATCACAAATTAATAAGGAACATATACGCGATATTATTAGCCATATTGATGACAGTTTTATAGTGGATAAAGATTGGGAAAATTTCTACTCTATTTTTAATCAAGTTCACCCAACATTTATTAAAGAATTAAAAAATAAATGCGCAAAATTAAGCGAACGCGACATTCAATTATCTGCTTTAATAAAGCTTAATTTCCCTTCTCAACATATTGCAACATTCTTCGGAATTTCATTAAGTTCTGTAAAAGTAGCGCGTCATCGGTTAAGAAAAAAACTTGAAATTAAGAAAACCAACTCTCTAAAAGATTTTTTATTTGAGTTGAATA
>TARA_R110001592_G_scaffold5126_5_pt1 | contig 25057 bp, 19 predicted proteins | sample TARA_R110001592 | Tara Oceans TARA_R110001592 (sample SAMEA4398387) | marine metagenome | biome: Polar Biome; feature: [SRF] surface water layer (ENVO:00010504); material: water (ENVO:00002006), including particulate matter (ENVO:01000060) such as... | depth 5 m | reverse complement strand
AACGGTACTACAGCGGCTACAATTACATCTGGTGGAAAACTTTATTCGGCTGGTCATGTAATTCAAGTTGTTGAAGATACTACAGAAACTGAAATAGCAAACAACACTACAAGTGAAGTCGCTACTGGTTTAAGCGCAACTATAACCCCATCAAGTTCTTCAAGTCACATTTTTGCGCTTGTAACGTTGCCAATTCAAAGAGGTTCAAACTCTGGAAATATAGAAGTAGGTTATTATCTAAAACGAGGTTCTACAGTTATTGCTACTGGTCGTTCAAAGGTAAACGTAAATTCTATTGTTCAATTACATGATTATGTTTCTCTTTCTAAAGTAGATTCACCAAACACGACTTCTGCAACTACTTACTCTGTTACATTTAAAGAGATTGTACAAACTAATCGATATGGCAGCACAATGGTTTGTTCGGATGGATCAACTGCAACACTTACACTTATGGAAATAGCGGGATAGGAGATACAAATGACAAGTATATTAAAAGTAGACTCCATCCAAAAAGCAAATGGCTCTGTACCTACTGCTAAAGATGTAGGGTTAAATGTAGTTGGTAATGTTTTGCAAGTTGGAAACTCTCAGTCAATGACACAAGTTACTACCACAGTAACAGATTTAACTAATGCTACTGAAACTGGTTTAGCTGTTACAATTACACCGTCTTCAACAAGTAGCAAAATGTTAATTGTTATTAATGCATCATTACAAGGCACAGGCGGTGCTTACGTTAATTCATTATTAAAACGAGATAGCACTTTTGTTCCAATTGTTAGTGGGCAAGCTAGTGCTGGCGTAATGTCTTATGCTTTTAATCCATCTTCAATGGTAAGTGGAAGAGGTAGTTATTCATTTTTAGATTCTCCAGCTACAACAAGTGCAATTACATATAAATTCTGCATTACTCGATATGGTGGTTCAGGAACTGGAAAGATGAACTCAAACACAAATAATCTTGATCTTAGTTCTATGTTTGTTATGGAGATTGCACAATGAAACATGAAGCAATCATTAAATTAAATTCAAAAGTAGTTACAATTATTGGTGATGTTGCATATGACAAAGATAACAATGTAGTTGAGTATGATTTATCGGCTATTACAACTGAATCAAACTTAATGGCGTTACGCCAAGAACGTAATGCTAAACTTGCTGAAACAGATTGGTGGGCATCCTCTGACATTACTATGTCATCTGCTCAAACCAAATATCGTCAAGACCTACGAGATATAACTAAGTCTGCTACATCACTTGATAACGTAACTTGGCCTTCAAAACCATAGGAGACAGATATTATGGCTTTAACAAAACTAAACAATCAGTCTCTTGCCGCAGTTACATCTGCTGGTTTGCCTAGCGGCTCTGTTATTCAAGTTGTGCAAGGTGTAACTCCAACTAGCAGTTATGAAATGTCATCAACTACATTGGCAGATGCTACTGGTTTTAACGCATCAATTACACCTCAAAGCAGCAGCAGCAAGATATTGGTTTTATTTACTGCTAGATTGCAGAATACTAACAGCAATGGTCTTAACAATAGAGGTTCAATCTTAATTAAACGTGGAAGCACTGTAATCCAAAGAAGATTTGTAGGTGCATATTATGCACTAGGGGTAGGTGATGGTAGTCCCTCTAATAGAAATAATTATCATTCTGTAAGTTTAACAAACTTAGATAGTCCAGCAACAACTTCTCAAGTTACTTACCAAGTTCAATTAGCGTCTGCTGACACTGGTAATTCAATGAGATTAACCGCAGAGTCTGCGCCTGATAATTACCATTCAAATTTTATTCTTATGGAAATTGCTGGATAATGAAAATGTCACAGGAAGTTACACCAGAACTACGAGTTGCATTAGAGCTAGAAGCACACGAAAAAGAATGTGCAGTACGCTATGCTTCTGTAGAAGATAAACTATCAAATCTCGACAAAAGATTGTGGAGACTTGAAGCAATGATAATGGGGTCAACGCTTATTGTCGTTGGCTTAGCATCCTCTCTCTTAATGAAAATGTGAGGTAGAAATGATCGCGGAAACAATGGCAGGTATTGCTCTAGTTAAAGGTGCGGTTGATGGCATTAAAAGTATGATTGGTACTTGTAATGATATTAGCGACATAGCTGGGCATATAGATAAATTGTTTGAGGGCGAGAAACAAGTACAACAAAAAAGAAATCAAAAATCAGGTGTAGACAACTTCGGAGGTATTGGAGGAGTAGCATCTGAAGTCATAGACGCAAGGCTTGCAGCAGAAAAACTACAAGAAGTAGCTGCCCTAGTAGATATGAGATTTGGGCATGGCACATGGAGATCTATTGTAGATGAACGTGCTAGGCGTATGAAAGAACAACGAGAACTAGAAGCAAAAGAACGACAAGCTAAGCTACACAAAGCTAGACAAACAGAAGAATTGTTTGAAAGTATAATGATAGCAGCTGCTGTTATTTTTATTGTGATTATTGCTATAGTTATATTTATCAGTATTATCTGAGGAGATTAAAATGTTTGAAGTATTAGTATTAGTTTGTTTAGCATCAGATCCAGGTAACTGTTTTCCATTAGCTGACACTAGAGGGCCATACGAAACAAAAGAACAATGTGTAGAACGATCAATAGAAATGCGTGAAGCAATAGAAGAAATGCCTGATCATATACCCCAAGCATATAAATGTATATTTAATAAAATAAAAACACCAGGAGTATCTACATGATCTCTGCACTGATAGGTCCTGTAACAGGACTACTAGATAAGTTTATCCCTGACGCTGATGAGAAAGCAAGGATTGCTCACGAGCTTGCTACGATGGGCGAAAAACATGCCCAGGAAGCATTACTTGCTCAGCTAGAGATTAATAAAGCAGAAGCTGCTTCAGGTTCTATATTTAAAGGTGGCTGGAGACCAGCAGTTGGGTGGGTCTGTGCCTCTGCTTTTGCCTACCACTTTGTTTTACAGCCCATCCTGCTCTTTGTAGTAGCCTTAACGGGCACTGAGCTACCTACCCTACCTGAGTTTGATATGAGCACGTTGTTGCCCGTCCTAGGCGGTATGTTGGGGATTGGTGGTTTACGTAGCTATGAAAAGAAACAGGGGCTAACAAAATGAATATAGATAAATTAAGAGAAGAACTTAAAACTGACGAGGGTTGCAGGTATGAAATCTACCTTGATCATCTTGGCCTCCCTACACACGGCATTGGTCATCTTATTTTATCTAGCGATATGGAACACGGACAGGCAGTTGGCACACCAGTCTCAGAAGATAGAGTCAATGAGTGCTTCGCTAAAGATGTCGAAACAGTGTTATCGGAGTCCTTACAGCTATACCCCAACTTTCAGGTTTTGCCTGAAGAAGTAAAATTAATTATTGCTAATATGATGTTTAATATGGGCCGACCTAGGCTCAGTAAGTTTGTAGGGATGAAAGCTGCAGTAGACGCTGGTGATTGGCATAGGGCTGCAGTAGAAATGGTTGACAGTAAATGGTATCAACAGGTAACAAATCGTGCTGATCGTCTTGTTCAAAGGATGAGGGCAGTCAAATAGTATATACCCCTTATAGGAAAAATCTATTCAAATAAGAGGTAATAACACCATGAGAAACATAGAATACGCTGGACCAATCACATCTATTTCTGAAGAGATTGATGCAATGAAGTATCGTCAAGACGGTGAGTCTTTTGATGATAAAGTAAAACGTATGGCAGGGGCACTTAATGATACCCCTGAGCATCAACTAGAACTAGAAGATATCTTTGGAAACATGAGGTTTCTACCAGCAGGTAGAGTCCAAAATGCTATGGGAAGTAAACGTATTACTACAGCTTTTAATTGTTTTGTTAGTGGTGTTATTGAAGATAACATGAAATCTATAATGAAACGTGCTGCAGAGGCTGCAGAGACTATGCGTAAAGGTGGTGGTATTGGATATGATTTTAGTAGGCTTCGCCCTCGTGGTGATCACATTAACTCTTTGGATAGTCAATCATCTGGTCCAGTAAGCTTTATGGGGATCTTTGATGCAGTGTGCCAGACAATTGCTTCTAGCGGTCACAGGCGAGGAGCACAAATGGGTGTCCTTCGTATTGACCATCCTGACATACTTGACTTTATTCGTGCTAAACGAAACAGTGATAAGCTCACCGGATTTAATATTTCTGTCGGGATTACAGATGCCTTTATGGAAGCTTTGGATAACAATACCGAGTACGAGCTTTTGTTTGATGGTGTTGTACGTGGCACCTTATCAGCCCAAATGGTATGGGATGAGATAATGAACTCGACATGGGATTGGGCAGAGCCAGGTGTTCTGTTTATTGACCGTATACAAGAGATGAATAACTTATGGTACTGTGAGACTATTGAAGCCACTAACCCATGTGGTGAGCAGCCGTTGCCCCCGCAAGGTGCATGTCTATTAGGTTCCTTTAACTTAGTAAAGTACCTTGATAAAAGTGCTGATACGTATACATTTAATTTTACACAGTTTAAGAAAGACATTCCACATGTAGTACGTGCTATGGACAATGTTGTTGATCGTACTATCTATCCGCTTAAAGAACAGTCTGATGAGGCTAAAGCCAAAAGACGTATGGGACTAGGTGTTACTGCCTTAGCTAACGCTGGTGAGCTTCTAGGATACCCTTACGCCTCTCCTGATTTTCTTAACTGGACTGAAAAAGTCTTTGCTTGTTTAAGAGATAATTGTTATAAAGCATCTGCTTTGTTAGCAAAAGAAAAAGGTGCATTCCCTATGTATCGTCCAGAGTATTTAAAGTCTAACTTTGTACGTACCTTACCTGCATCTGTAAAGAAAGAGATTAGAGAACATGGCATACGCAACAGCCACCTCACTAGTATCGCTCCTACTGGTACTATTAGCCTTGTGGCAGATAATGTTACTGGTGGGATAGAGCCTGTGTTTAGTCATTACTATGATCGTACTATTCAAACATTTGAAGGACCCCGTGTAGAACGTGTAGAAGACTACGCTTATTCTAGAGGGGTAGAGGGGAGGACATCATCTGATATTTCAGTTCAAGATCACTTAGCGGTATTGCTGTTGTCTCAACATTATATTGACTCAGCATGTTCTAAAACTTGTAATGTAGGAGATGATGTGTCATATGAAGATTTTAAACAAGTGTATGTTGATGCCTGGAAGGGCGGGGCGAAGGGATGCACTACGTTCAGGATCAGTGGAAAACGATTTGGTATCTTTAACGAAACCGTGGAAGCGGAAGAGAAGGTATCTAGCACGAATGAGGAAATGGTTGAAGAAGAGGGAAAGGTTGAAGCTTGCTTTATCGACCCGCTTACAGGCCAGAAAGAGTGCGCTTAGTAATTAATTAACGGAGGAGTAACATGGCAGAAGAAACAGTTTCTGTTACCGATATCGCATCGAAAGGGGTTGTTATTGATACTCCTCCTGTTGCCTTAGCACCAAACGTATTTACAGATGTACGCAATGTTAGATTTAAAGATGGTGCAGTTCGTAAGATGTCAGGAGAACTATTACTTAATAATATTGTAGAAGATCTTGTACCAGCTAATGAATTGTTTGGTCAAGTTCGATACTTTGCAGTTTGGGAAAACCCTAACAAAGCACCTAATGGTTGCTATTATCTTTGGGTAGTAGACTATGTTCGTGCTGGTATTATTGTAGGTCAAAAGGTTTATATTCAAGATCACATAGGAACAAAGAAAGATATCACACCTTCTAGTATGTCTGATGGTTTTGCATTCACAACTTATGGTTGGCAACATACTTTGTTTAGTGGTGGCTTTGCATTTATTTTAAACAATGGTATTGATAAACCACACTACATTCTTGATACTGCAGGAAATACAAACATTAATAATATAGTTCTTGCAGAGCTTCCTGGATGGGATAGCTATCAAGTAGAACAACAAGTTTATAATGATACATATCTAACTGGTAATAGTACTGTGTTTGATCTTGGTCAAAAAGTAGACTTCTCAGTTAACTCAATTATTATTACAGGTACTAACAATAAATCTGCACAAGCAGGTAGCCCTGCAGGATCAGGTACAGTAAACGGGGCTAACTTTGTTCCTGGAGATTTGCCTGGATCTATTCCTACTGTATCAGGTAATAACTTTCAAATATATACAGATACTTCTACAAACACAACTGTTGTTGTTATAGGTGGGCTTTCAGTAAATGAGACTGTAAAAGTAACTATTGAATCTAGAAACATTGTAAATGTACGTGCAGGTATTGTTCAATCTTTTGGAGACCTGTTAGTTGCTGGTGACTTAACAGAAGTAGACTCAACTAATAATGCAAAGATTATCCGTAGACTATCTGGTGTAGTTCGTACATCAGATGTAGCAGTTCCTGGATCTGTTCCTAATAACTGGAACCCGTTTGCTGCTGGTGTTAGTACTGCTGATGAATTTACTTTGTCAGAAACTAATGTTATTCAAGAAATGAAATCACTACAAGGAAACATGTATATTTACAGTTCAGATAGTATACACGTTATGCGTCTCACTGGTAATGCCACAGCGCCTGTGTCGTTTGCACCTAACACCGATGAGTATGGGTGTCTTACTACAGGGGCCGTAGTTGAATATGACGGTAAACATTTTGTAGTTGGAGCTAGTGATATTTATGAATTTGCTGGAAACCCAGGAAATATAAAGTCGCTATCAGGTAAAAGGGTAACTCAATATTTTTATAATAACTTAAACCCTATACATGAACGTCAATTGTTTACCCTTCAGAACCATCAAGAAGAAGAAATATGGGTGTGTTACCCTACACTAAACTCAACTGGAGGTGAATGTGATGAAGCTCTTATCTGGAATTATAGAGACAATACGTGGACTATTAGAGACCTTGATGCAGTTGCAGCTGGAGATGTGGGTCCGATTAAAGGTGGTGGTATACCGACTGCAACAATTGCCGCAACAGGCAATAGCGGTAATGCAGGTTATACTAATCGCGGTAAGAAAGAAGTTCAAACGATAACCATTAATGGAAACACACCCCGTATTACTACAGGTACTGTGGCAATTAAAACAGTAGCTGTATCTACTTTTAGTAATTTTACTACTGATGTTTTAGAGGTGGTAGATCTTGGAGTAACAGGAAACTCTGGACCTGTCACAGTTAACGCAGTAAGTACACTTACATATCCTTCAAGTGCTACATTTACTTATGACAGAAATAAAACTACACATCTTGATGGTGGAGCTAGTGCTGTTATAAACGGTGACAGTACTATCGGTAACGTCAGTTTTCCAGCTATTTCAGTACTAGGTACAAGTTACGCTGATGGCGCTACTATTACTATGACACAATTTGTAGCGGCGGTTAAAGATTACATTAACGCAAACAATGCCTTATCAGATTTTACAGCTACATCATCTACTAATGTTCTTACATTGACTTCAGATGTTCCTGGACCTCGTGTATTTAGCACATCTACTTTTGCGGTTTCAGGAAGTGGATCAACAACTAATATATCCCCTAGCTCTACAGTTACAGGGGTTGGTGTGTATGGGATTACTGCAGCACTTAGCCCTGCGATATCAATGACAATAACGGCTCCTGCCGTAAGTGGAGTACAAAGTGCAATCAATGAAACAATTACTCTTGCAAAAGGTCTTACGTCTCAAACAGCGATTAGAGATAATATCATTACTAAGTTGTCTGCTCTTACTGTTTTTAATGGTACTGGTAGCTCTATTTACAGTGTTGCAGCTAACGGTAATAATGTAAGGTTTACTTCTACTGTTGGTGGAAATCACAGTGCTTTAAGTATTGCATTTTCGACTAGCTATAGCGGTACAGCATATACTGAAACTACTTTTGGCGGTAATCTTACTGACTCAGTTACAGTGGTAACTACAGGTGTAAATAATAGTATACCTCAACCAGTTCTTACAGTAACTTTCCCAGACGGTGCTACAAGCTCTACAGTTCTTAGTGGTACTCAGACAAGAGCAACAGTTGTAACGGCTGTCAGTGGGCTTATAAACGCTAACAGTGGCTTTTCTACAGCAACAGGAACAGGTCTTGTAACAGCTACTGCTGCAGCAATTGGAATTATTTCTAATAACTTTAGCGTAGCAATAACCAGTACAGGTACACTACCTTCTGGTTTTAGTAGTAGTAATTTTACAGGTGCTCAAACAAGAAGTGGACAAGCAGCCCAAAACACAACAGATCGTGTAACGCTTACGCCGCCTGAGGGTAACCCTATTACAATTAATTTTGATAACACAACAACGTATCCTGCATTTAATCCAGGCACTCAAAACACAGCTGAAGTTACTGCTATTCAAATAGCAACAGCACTTCAAGCTGCTTGGACAGACACTACTTATTTTACAGTGTCACGAACTAATGCAGCACTAACGTTTACTAGTGTTAATAGAAAAAATGTAACAGGTGATTTTGCTTATACTGTAGTTAATGGAAATACAAGAACAGGCACATCAGTCTCTCCTCTTATTACTAATTCAACAGGAAGTAATATAGTAGTTACGCAAGGTGTGTTACCTATTTATTCTAAATTAACTAGAGTTACAATTACAATTAATACAACAAGTGGCAGTAGTGTAATCTTTGATAGGCATTATGGTGAGGGTCCAGGGAGACTACTTGATCCTAACTTTACTGCAGCAGCTAATGATGACACTTATGGTGATTCAGGAGTCACTAGTGATGCTGCTTATCTTGCTTTATTCTACAATGCAGATGCTACACAAAACTCTGCAGAACTAGCTAAAGCAAACGGTACTGTTGCAACTATGCAAAGTGCATTATTAAAAGCTCTTTCACAAATTAGTACTAATAATGCATTACTTGTAACGCCTAATAGTACATCAGCACCTACAAGTATTATAATTAGCCCTAGTCAGTTTAGCTCTACAGCTAACTATGTAACAGTGTTTAGTCCTGCTACACAAGTAGTAGCAGCTAGTGTTGCTCCTACAACAACAGCACTAACCAATGCAGCAGAAGGAACCTTAGTAGCAGCTGGAAGTCCAACTCAAAGCACTACAGGAACATCTATTAGTACTACGTTTGATATTGTAAGACCTTGGTCAAGCAGTCAAACCAACCCTAATAAGATATTCCCTATCTTTGCAGAAAGTGGGTATACATCTGGAACATTGTTTAATCGTATTAGATCAGCCGATCTAGGGTTTGACTTTGGTGGTGTACCATACATATCTTATGCAGAGCGAGAACAACTGTCTATAACACCTAACTTTGATACTGAAACATTAAGCAGTATTGCTTTATGGGCTGATGGTGGAACTGTTGTTACTGTAGGGGGTGAGCCTCAAAGGGCAACCTTACAGATACGTGCAAGGTCTACCAATAACCCTGGAGAGTTAGCTTACTTAACGACACCTGAAGATAATACACAGACGGGTTCTAAAGCAAACAAGTTAACTGTAAATGATTTTACTGTTGCAAGTTCTTATAAAACTGATATTCGTATTACAGGTCGTTTCTTAAACTATAGAGTTGATGATGCAGCTGCAGATACTAGTAGCAGTTATACAGGTAGTAATACAAAAGCATGGAATATATCTGGTATGCAGTTAGGTGTTCTAAAAGGAGGTATTAAGTAATGTCAATTCAAAACCCCCCTCTTACAGATCAATCTGTTTTAGATTTTACACTACTTGAAATGGTTAGATTACTTAATGATCTTGAACAACAAAACATAAAGTTGCTTAAAGATATTAGAGAGTCTACTAACTTTGCTGATTTGCAATCAAAGGTAAACCGACAATGATAAAACTTATAGAGGACAATGACGTATTTGAAGCTATTAAGCTTATGAATAAGTCAACTAAAGAAAACACATATGGTGGATACGAAAGAAACGAAGCCATATGGATTTCTTTTTTCTTAAATATTGTAGCTAAACAAAAAGAAAATAATCCACATTATGTAGCTATTGGTGATTATAAAGACAATAAACTTATTGGGTTTCTTTTAGCTTCTACATTTAAAAGTTATTATAATAACATGTGTACTATGGATGTTAAGGATTGTATTGTAGATAAAGATACAGCAACTCCTTTTACTGTAACTAAATTATTCGATGCAATGATCAAACATGTAAAGGTTCATGGTGGATCACGATGGAGAGCAGACTCTATTCGGATGATAGAACATTCAGAAAACTATGTTAATTTACTAAAGTTAAAATACGGTGCAGAGACTTACTACTCAGCACATGGTATTATAAATCAGGAGAATGCAAATGAGTAGTGGCGGCGGCGGTGGTCAAACACAAACTTCAGGAATCCCAGAAGAATTTAAACCTCAAGTTAAGGAAGGTTTGGATATTAACTTAGCAAGACTTAGGGATACACAAAAAGATCCTAGTCAATTAGTAGCAGGGCTTAACGAACCACAACAACGTGCTCTTTCTTACCAACAACAACTAGGTGAACAAGCTGTTCGTGGTACTGGTATATATGATACTCGTAGCGCAGAAGAACGTGCTCTTAAAAACCTCATGGGTTCTTCTCTTGGAATGGCCTCAGGTGCTGGATCATTAGGGTCTGCACGTAGTCAAGCAGCAATGCAAGGTGCACTAGCAGATCGTGCAGGTCAATATCAATCAGACCGTCAAGCAATGGCTGGTATGGGTGTTGAGCAAATTGGTCAAGCTGGTACTACATTCCAACAACAGGCACAAAAAGAAGCTGAAGCTAAAGACACATCTCTTGCTAACTTCTTTGCTAATCTTGCAGGTGCTGGTACAGAGACTAAGACAACTGGAGGTGGAGGTAAGTAATGGCTATTGAAACAGCCCCAATGGGTGGCGCTAATCGAAGACCTGCTGCAAGATACCAAGCCTTATCTTCTGGTCGTCCACAAGATCCAACATTACAAGAGCAAGCTGCTGCTATGGCTAAACAAAAAGCTATGGAAAAAGGTGAAGAGCTTGCAACACCATACTTAGATGGATTATTTACTTCTGGTGTTGACAAGGTAAAAGGGTTCTTTAACCCTGTTAGCACACCTGCAGTTACTCAAGCTGCTCCACTTGCAGAAGGTGCAACAATAGCTACTGAAGCTGCTGCTGGTACAGGCGCTATGGCAGGATTAGGTGCAGCTGTTCCATACATTGGTGCTGCTATGCTTGCTGGTAAAGCTTTTGGTTTGTTTAATAAAGGTGGTTATGTAGATGGCCCTCTATCCAAAGTACGCTATAAGCAATCAGGTGGACCCGTCAATGAAGAGATTGAAGTATCCTACGGTGGACCTTTATCTAAAGGAGTTTAACTATGGCAATACCATATCAACCAAATTATAAGTTAAGTCCTAAAACAGGTTTTAGATATTCTGCACAACCTTTTGTACCAGCGCAACAGCCAATTAATGCACCACCTCCTCTTGGATTAGACGGAAGTGCTGCGGCCCCTCCACCTGTTATGGGTGGTCAACAAGGGCCAGCTTATGCTAGTGATCCTTTTGGTAGTGATGGTGGTAATAATCCCCAACCAAACAATCAAGCACGTATTAATCAAGCACAGTCTTATGGTTACACGGAAGGTGTTCAAAACCCTGCAGATATTGTAAGAGGTGTCCCTATTGTTGGTAATTTTATGGCTGACTCTTTAAACATGGGGCAAGATTCTAAATATACATTTGGTAATCCAGGAACTTATGATCAAGCTGGTAATGTGTTTACTGATCAAGGTAGAGCATACGATCCAATTACAGGATCACCAGCAGGGTCTTTTGCAAGCACAAATGATTATTTTAATACTGTTGGTGACAGTTATACTAAATTAAGAGGTGCCGGAGAGAATATTATTAGTTCTGCATTAGGAAGCTATGATAACTCTGTCTACAAACAAATGGAAATGGATCCTAGTTTAAATTTACAAGGCGCTCGTGCTGCACGTATGCGCGGTGCTAATTCTCCTATTGAAAACTTTTCTAATTCTATTACACAAAATACAATTAATGCTAGGACAGATGAGTTTGGTAATCTACCAACTGGTCCTGTATGGGGTACAAGACCTGGGGATTATGTACAATCAGATCAAGGCCCATTAAGGGTTAGCGATAGTGGTCAACTTAAAGGACCAAACGGTACAACAGTTATGATTGACGGTGTTAGTTTTGTTAATGCTAACGTTAATAAACCAGAAACACTTAATGCTGCTCAAAAAGCAAAGCTTGCTGAAAGAACAAGTACTTGTTTTCCTAAAGGTACTAAAATATCTATGGCAGATAATACTGTTAAAAACATTGAAGACATTGTTATTGGTGATAAAGTTATAGCATTTGGTGAAGACAACAAACTTGTAGATGATGAAGTAACTAAAATCCATTCACATGTGTTTACAGATTGTTGTTCAGATTCTATTGTTAAGGTTACATTATCAAATGATAAAGAGTTTACGGTAACATCTAACCATCCGTTCTATATGCCTGAGCATAATGGGTTTAAATGGATTGGGTTGTTTGAAAAAGGTGAACTAGTAATGACTAAAGATGGGATGATGTATCCTGTATCTTCTATTGAAACCTTAGATAGTAATGAACAGACAGTGTATAACTTTGAAGTCAAAGATACACACACTTATATTGCTGAAGACCTTAGGGTTCACAACGGTAGTGGTCCAGGTGGTGAATCAGATGGTGATTCTGTGGTTAATTATACTCCATCAAATGATCCTCTTAATTTTGATGAAGAGTTTTCTGGAGATTATGGAACTTCTACTAAGACAAGTGGTCCAGAAAAATCAGAATCAGATGCTGGGGCTGGTGATTATGTTAGCCTAGGTACTAATACAATGACACCAGGGGGTCCTGGTACAGATAATATGAATGATGTCAACTCATCCATGTATGGTGCTAACAATATTATGCAAGGTCCTGGAACAGATAATATGAATGATGTCAATTCATCTATGTATGGTGCTAATAATATTATGCAAGGTCCTGGTACAGATAATATGAATAATGTTAATTCATCTATGTATGGTGCTAACAATATTATGCAAGGTCCTGGAACAGATAATATGAATGATGTCAATTCATCTATGTATGGTGCTAACAATATTATGCAAGGTCCTGGAACAGATAATATGAATAACCTAAACACATCAATGTCAGGCCCTCTTGGCACTCCTACTCCGTATATTGATTACGGTACACATTCTAATGTTACAAAATACAATAACACTACAAAAGGGAGGTAAGTAATGAAACTTAAAAGTTATACTAATAAAGATCGTTACGGCAACATGACCTCCTTTGAGTTCTATGAAGGGGCTAGTGTTGACATGGGTGACGTTCCCCCAATGATGCAGGGTGTTCCTGATCATCCAGGGGATCCTAAGGGAACTGACACAGTACCTGCATGGCTAACCCCTGGTGAGTTTGTTATGAACGCTGAGGCTACTCGTATGTTTGAGCCACAGATAGAGCAGATGAACAACGCTGGTCGTGCTAAGCAAGCTGAACAGGGTGGTACAATACCAGAGTATGCTGCACATGGTAAACCTATCTATGCAGCAGCTGGTGGTAATAGTGGATTCCTTGCTAATATTTTAAAACGCTTAGAGGGTGTTAAGAGTGAAGCATACCTAGACTCTGCTGGTAAAGCAACCATTGGTGCTGGTAGTACACGTGGTGTACAGATGGGTGACACAGCCTCTGATGATCAAGTTGACTCTATGCTTTCAGAAGATATTGCTGTTGTTGATCAAGACTATGGACAGCTTGTATCTGCAGATCTAAACACTAATCAAGAAGCAGCAGTTAAATCTTTGTTGTTTAACATTGGTGGACCACAGTTTGCTAATAGTAAGGCACGTGCTGCACTTAATGCAGGTGACTTTGATAGCTTTAAGAAAGAAGCTGCAGAGTTCCGCAAGGTTGGTGATAATGTAATCCCTGGTCTTGAAAACCGTAGAGCACAAGAGCTTGCTTTGTTTGATTCACCTGTTGGGGATGACCCTTGGGGTATTAGCAGACGACAAGTATCTACTCGTGATAATCTAGAGTTGTTTGATACACCTTCTAGAACAGCCAAGGAAATCTTTGATGAAAGAATCCCTGCACTAAGAGATAAGGTAGATGAAAGAAACCTATCTATACCTGATGAACTTAGTGGTCCAGAGATGGGTCGTGGGCGTACAGCACAAGAGGTGTTTAATAGTAGAATACCTGCATTACAAGACATGATTAATCCAGAAGCTGATGAGATGCTACAAGCTAGTGAGTTTGAAGGGTTAGGTAGTGTTGTTCCACCAATGGATGGTGTTCCTTCAAAAGGTAAATTTGATACTGATGGAGATGGTGTTCTTTCAAAAGAAGAACTATTAGCTGCAAGAAATCAAATGATTCCAAGTAAAGATGATGTTAAGGGAAGTGCATCTACACCTTTTAATCTTATGCCATCAGGTAGTCAAATAGTTATCGATAGTCCAGAGTCTCTTATTGCAAGGCAAGAACAAATACTCAATGACATGGTTTCTGCTAATGCACCACCAGCTGAGATTTATGCTCAGCAACAAAAGATTGATCGTATTAATAACATAGCTCCTAGGCAAGAAGCTTTCTCTGATGTTGTAAAAGCACAAGATAAAATAGAACCAATTAATAATCAAATAGAAGACCTTGAAACTCAAATTGAAAGGCTTGAAGCAGCAGGGTTATACGATAGAGCAAATGCATTACGCTCAGAGGTAGCTACCCTTAACGCACAAAAGCCACAATTAGAAGCAGATTTAACAACAGCAACCAAAGCTCAAGATGATTTGTATAGAGATGCAACCTTACCTGATGGAAAAATAATACCTGATGTAGGAAAAGTAACTGCTGACCAACTTGAAGGAGTTGACACTACGGACGCAGAAGCTATAGACGATCTAGGTCAAGTTGTACCTAAACCAGAAGAAGCACCTCCTAAACCATCGACAACATCTACTGCAACAGGTATGCAAAATGAGTATGATGAAGACTTAGATTCTACAACTCAAACTATAATTGATCGTATTATTTCAGATGATAATAATTTACCTGAAGATAATACTGTTACTGGGAAAACAACACCAGAAGATGCAACAAAAGCAGGTGAAGAAGCACCACCAGAACAGATAAGTAAAGCCGAATCTTTCTTGTCAGGTATTCTTGGTGATCTCTTTGATAAGGGTGAGCTTAAACGTATGGCTATTATGTATGTTGGTGGTCGTATGCTGGGTGGTACTCATAGTGGTTCTCTAAACTTTGCTGCTAAACAATATGTTAATCGTGTTGATAAGAAAGTAGCAACTAAGAAAGCTGAAGATAAAGCTTTATCTAAAGAGAAACGTCTTGATTTAAAAGTTGCTAGGAAAGAGTTTAATAAAAACTTGTTTTCCCTTAATAAAGATCCTAATATTTCTAAAGCTTCTATCCAAGCCTACAAAAAATCATATGATCCTAAAACAGGAACAGCTGATAGCTCTTTACTTGAGCAAAGAGTTAAACCAACCCCAATGAACATCGAAGGTAATCCTGAATTATATTACCCAATTGATGGTGGTAAACCTGTTCTTGGTCAAAAAATAAAAACAGGAACTAAAGAAACTGGAACGACTACAATGATTGTTGATCAAGCAGGTAATCCATTAAAGACTTACCTTATGCATCAAGATAAATCCCGTATTCTTGGGGAACCTGAGTTTAATAAAAGGGTGGTTGAAGAATCAGGAAGATATGAAAAAATGATGGAAGCTCTTATTAAAGCTAATACCTCTACAGTCGATGGTGAAGAAATAAGACCTACAGATTTAAAGCCATCTATTATTTCTGGAAACATTGCTAAATGGGCAATTAAAAATGATGTTGATCCAAACGATATGGGTCAAATTATTGCAACAGCTTATGAATCAATGAAAGCAGAGAATATGAGAGACCCTAAAGTCCGTCATAGTAATATTACTAAGTTTTTAGATGGTGCTTATATACCAGCAATGGTTGGTGATCCACAACTCTTTAATGTCCCAGGTACTAATTCTCCTGGAGATCTTCAAGAAATTTCTAAATTAAGCTCTACTCTTGTTGCTAAAGCAAGGTCAAGTAAAATGAAAGGAATATCTAATAAATCAGATAATGAAGTAAAGGATCATATTTACAAACAATTTGCTAGAGAGTTTAAAGGTGAAGCATCTTATAATGTACCTGATCCTTCTACAGGTGGTGAAATGACAATCACTCTTGATGAAGATATGATGAAAGACTTTATTGAAGAAGCTAAGAAATCAAACACTTCACCATTTCAATTGTTTATTGCTCAACGATTAAGAGAACCAGTAAAACCAAAATAAGGAGATACAGTATGTCAGTATTCGATACAATGGCCCCTATGCCTGAAAGACAATTAGACGGTACAAGCCTTAATGTTATTGATGCAGATACTATTCGTAACGAAGACACTGGGGAGTCTTATAGATTCCCTGGTGTTGACGCACCTGAAGTCGAGAAGTTTATAGGAAGTAAAGACTACACCACTGGTACGGCTGGTGGTGAGGCAACTACTGATGCTGTTTATGAACTTATGAATAACCTTGGTTACACTAATCCTAAACCCCGTCTTGATGAGAATGGTGAGATCCAAATGGATCGTGGAGGCACTCGTATTATTGCCGACTGGTATAATGATGAGGGTGAAAACTTTACTGCTAGGGGTTTACAAGAAGGTATTTATAAACCTACTGAATTTACTAACGCTTCTGAAGATCTTATGTTTTCGTTAGGTGAATCTAGAAGGGAGCGTGAAGCGTTGCTGTATGATCCTGCAGCTGAACCATCTGTCGTTACTGATGATTGGGCTACAGCCCGAAACATGATTGCTGAGTCTTTAGAAAAAGAAGGATTTAAACAGTATGGTCTTTTACGTATTGCTGATAATGAAGCTGAGTTAGCTGCAGCTAAACAGTTTGGTGTTCTTGATTACTATGATCAGAACAGAGTAGAGTCTCGTTCTAGTGATCGTACACTTATGAACGAAGCCCTAAACCCTTGGTCAGATAGCTTTGATAAAGCTTTAATAGGGGTTAATGAAAGCTGGTATGGTCTTAAAAACATGTGGGGTGAAGCCACAGATAATGAAAATCTTGCTGAAGTCGGGCGATTAGGTGTTGAAAGACAACGTGAACGTATTGCTAAATACGGTACAAGTATTGTAGACTGGAAAGATGTTGATAGTTTTAGTGATGGTATAGATTACGTTATGAATAACGCGGCTATGTCATTACCATACATGGCTATTGCAGGTGCTTCTGTTGCTGCTGCTCCTATTGTGGGTACAGCTGCTGGTGCTTTAGGTGCTGGGTCATTACTTACAGGTGGTATAACACTTGGTGCAAGTATGTTTGCCCCTGCATCCATATACGCTGCTCAAACCTGGAATGAGATGGAAGGTAAAAAGAATATGTCTGTAGCCGTTGGTTCAGGTATTCTACAATCTGCTTTTGAAAGATTAGGTGTTGAGATTATTATTGGTAAAGCATTTGGAAGTTTTGCACCAAAAAAACTTATGAATGAAGCAGTAGAAAACTTAGTAACCAAAGGTGTTAAAGGTATTAAATACTCTAGACCCGAAGCAATTAAAATGGTAGGTAATGCTACTCGTAAATCAATTGCAGAGTACACAGGTGATGCTGCTAAAGCTGCTGCCTCACAGGTTGCTGCTAAACAAATTGTTAAAAACATGTCTTCTCGTGCATTAAAAGGTGGTGCTGGTGAGGCATTCACTGAAGGACTACAAGAAGCAACTGCATATACTGCAGCTACGTTAGGGTCCGATAAGGTTTTTGATTACAATGAACTTGCTGAACGTATGGTTGCTGGTGCTGTTGCGGGTGCAACACTTGGTACAGCCTTTGCTGCCCCTGGAGCTATCTACGATACAGGAGCTTGGGTTGATTTAAAAGTTCGTAAGATGCCAGCAGAAGCTAAAAGAAGATCTCAAGATGGTGCTCGTGCTGAACGTGAGCGTACAGAAAATGGTCAGCTTGCATATGATGAAGCTAAAGCTGATGAGATTGCTAGGCAAAAAGCATCAGGTGCTAAAAGAATTAATAGAAAATTAGTTGAACAAGTTGCTGAAGAAGCCAGAGAACTAGGTTCTCGTGTTCAATCTATTGATGAAATGCTTGATGAAGAACAAAACCATGTATTAGCAATAAGAAGTAATGGTGTATTAAAATCTTATAAGGTTAAAGGTAAAGATACCCCTGTCAAAAGGGCTGATATTACAAATGTAAATGACAGAAAAACTGATCACGAATCAGTACCAAAAGATAATTCTCTTGGTGGTGTAGTTAATCGTGTCCTTACTGGATCAGTTAAGCTTGTAAGAAAATTAGTAAGAACTGCTATCTCTGAAGATCAAAGGGATAAATCTAATGCAGCTGATACTGTTGGTGCTATGTTTGATTCTAGTCATGCAAAATCAAAGTCTGGTAAAGATTTTGAATCTTATAAGTTTGATCTTGTATCTCAATATAAAAACATGATTCAAATACCACAAAACTTTTATGCTGCTTTAACTAATAATAGAATCGTTAGCAAATCTAAAAAAGCAGAGATTAGTAAAAAAGTATACAGTGTTTTACGTAATGCTATTGATCCTAAAACAGGTAAACTAGATGTAGATAAAGTACCCCCAATGGATGGTCGTTCTGAAATTATTCAATTGTTTGAAGAAATGAATAGGCTTTCAGATGAAATGCATAGGAGGCAAGCAAAGTATACTGTTGATCCTAAGACAGGTGCAGAAACTCTTGGTTATATACAAAACTATTTAATTAAATTTAAAGCATTAAGTAAAGCAGCAATATCTGCTGATCGTGCAAAGTTTGAAGAGACACTTGTTAAGCAGTATAAAAAAAGAGGTATGACCTTTGAAGCTGCAAAAGAATTAACTGATAGGATACTTGATAACAATGAAGTAAGTACTATTAATGATGTGTTAGATAAAAACTTTAACGTAACTAAAGGTGGTATTGTCCCTGGATCTCATCGTAAAAGATCTCTTGCTATGTCAGAAGATCCAGAGTTTGATCAATTTATGGAACAAGATATCTTTGCTAACATTGCTAGTGCAGTAAAGTCTGCTTCTAGATTTGAAACTCATCGTAAATACATTGGTAAAGATGGAGAAGTTATTGGTTCTCTTTTAGATAAAATGGAATATGATGATGGTATGTCTAAAGAAGAAGTAAATGCTATTGCTTCTAGAATTGTAGATTTTCTTAACGCTGAATCTGGTAACTACAAAAGACCAACATCAGATGGTGGTAAGAAAGCAGTAGCTGTTCAAAAGAACCTTATGTTTTTAGCTACATTTTCTATGCTTGGTTTAGCAACCGTTGCATCAATTGTTGAAATTGCTTTGTCAGGTCGTGCTCTTACTGCTGATCAAATCTATGGACGTAAGGGTGCTACTACTGGTAGAACTAGTCTTAACTCTTGGGGTAGAGAACTTGCCCAAATGCTTGGAGATCTTATGGGGTTTGCTGGTGACACTGTTCTTTGGAAAGATGAAGGTGTTGGGAAACAATCTAAAGGACAAGAGATTATTAGAAATCTTGGTTATTATGAATGGGATGTTGGTGCAGCTACTGTAACTGGTGTTTCTGAAATAAATCCTTTGCATCAAAAATGGTATGAAATGTTCTTTAAGATGACAGGTCTTACAGGTTGGACAAACTTTACTCGTGCAACTAGAGCATCTATTGCTAATGACTTTATGTTTGATCATCTTGGTAAGATTGTAGAGTTTAGAAGAATGAAAAGGTCTAATCCTGATCTTGTTAAGGATAATGATATACAAGAGTCTGAAGAGATGTTACGAAACCTTGGCATGAATGTAGATGATATGGCTAGGATTTATGAGGTTCAAGCTAATAACCCAGAAGCTCCTTTAAATGAAAATGATTATGCAATAATGACAGAGAACACAAGAACAGCTACGTTTAATTTTATTAATGATGCGGTTGCTCTTCCTACTGTAGGTAATAGACCGTTGATCTATCAAGATCCAAGGTTTGCTTTACTTACGCAATTCCAAGGATTTATTGCAACGTTTTCATCTAACCATATACCAAAGTTATATGATCAATATATTAAACGTGGAAACCCATCTATGAAGTACAATGCCTTTGCAATAATGACTACTATGATTATGCTTGGGTTTGCATCACAATATCTTAAAGATCTTATTAAGTATGGTGGTAGTGGGAAAGACATGAAGACAGTTGGTAATCCTTACCTTGAAACCTCTGAGTATATTCAAAGAGGTATTAGATCTTCAGGTTTATTAGGTGTATCAGAAAGATTATTTGATATGGCTTTTCCTATATACGATGATAAAAGAACTGATGGGCCTCTTGAATGGAGTTGGCAACAATTTTCTGGAGAAGCTCCCGCAGCAGGTATCATTAATCGTGGTGCGAGAGTAGCAGAAAAAATAGTTGAAGGTGACTTTGCTTCAGCTGGTCAACAAGCAAGTAAAATAACCCCAGTGTTTGGAGTTGTTGGTGCTGAAAGAACTGGTCAAGTATTAGGAGATGCTTCTGATTTAATCAGCCGTACATTCTCTTCATGGAATTATAAAGGAGATAAGTAATGTCACGAGGCAGCACAACACTAACAAATTCTGGATCAATATTAACACCTACACAAAAGGCTACAGAAGATAGGGTATTAGAAACACCTGTTAGAGAAGAAAAAGAAGCGGTGGGGGTAAAAGAAACCCCCGCTGTTCAAACTACACAAACAAGCATGTTTGATACTTTTTCACCTATGGATGATACTGAAGTTGATTCTGATGTTGATGAGTTTGAAGGGGTTCCTACTGTTGATTCAGAAATAGATTTTGAAGAATCAAAAAAAGAATATGAAGAAGCAACAGCTACTGGCCCCTTACTTGCAACTGAAAACGCTTTCCCTCGTGGTCGTGAAGAGGGTCGTGTAGATCTTTGGGATTTTAATCAATCATATCTTAACAGGTCTCAAGCTCAACGTAATAGATCTATGCAAGCAGCTAGAGAAACTAATGAAGATGTACAAAATGATGGTGGTCTTAGTTCTCGTGTTATAAATTTAGCTGATCAAGTTGAAACAGGAAACATTGGTTTGGGTGGTCTTACTGCAGCTGCAAAAGATAATTTAGCACTAAATGTATTAGGCTCTATTAATGCTATTAACCCAGAAACACGTAAGCCAGATAGAGATTTTTTACAAGTAGCTGCTATTGTTACTGAAGATTCTATGGCTACTATGGCTATGCAAGATGGTGTTGAAGCCTATGAGCTAATGGAACAAGACGGTGAAACTTTTCAAGGTACTAATAAAAAAGGTAGACCTGTAACAAAAGTTGTTCCTGGAGCACAGGGTCGTGTTCAAATAGGTAGGAGGATACATAGTGAGTATCAAAAAATAAAAGGTGTTGAAAACCCAACAGATATTTCTAAAGATGATGCAGAAACTTTAGGTAGTTTAGCTAAAGAATTATACTTTGCTGCTAATGAATCAGATGCTAACCCTATTATTGAATTAGTACATATCAATAAAGGTGTGGATCAAGAACAAAGAGCGTTTAGGATTACCCCTTACGGTGAGACAATGTTATCTGCTGGGACTTGGAAAAGAGCAAAGATGTTTCCTAAGGATAAAATTAGACCATCTAAAACTCCTTTAGAAAAAGGAAAACTTGTTGGAGAACCAGCACAAGTAACAAGAAATATATCTGGAGCTAAAGGTTCTATAGTTGGTACAAAAGAAATTAACCAAGCTAAAGAAAACATGTCAAAAATACCTAATTTAGTATTACCGTCAAGGCTTAAAATATTATTAGCTACTGTATTACCTGTGTTAAGTGGAGTAGTTACAGTAGAAAATGATATTTTTGGATTAACTACAATTAATCATGTAGGTATAGATAAATTAAATTCTTTACGTGCTCAAGCTAAAAAGAAAAGACTTCCAAAATTAGAAGAAGACAGAGAGGTTGCTCGTAATTATAATCAGTTAATTAATATGTTAGCTCAAGATGTTTACGGTGTTGCTTTAGAAAGACATGGTGCAAACTTTCTTACATATTATACACAAGCATTTTCTGGTCGTATATCAGATGCTCAGCAGAACACACTTAACCCTACTCGTTCTAAGACCTCTAGGTTTGTTACATCTAATGCTGTTCCAGCTAGAGTAGGTAATCGTTCCGCATCTAGTAAGAGATATGAAAAAGCATTACGTCAAATGTATGCTATGGTTCTTGTTAAAGATGCAGATGTTTTAATACCAACAGAACGAGAGTTTATGTTGGATACAAAGACACCTCAAATTTACGCATGGGGTAAGGTATTACGAGATGCTATGAATAACATTTCTGATGCCGATGTCCAGAAGGTTGCGTCTGCAATTGAGCAAGGCGTTCCTATGATGATAGATGGAAAACCAAATCCAGAGTTTCCACAGTTACCCAATTGGGCATCAAGCATTGACCGTGAAGCTAATAAAGAATTAATTCAATCTATCAAAGATAAAGGTGAAGATGGTCAGGTATATATAGATGGTCTTATTGACTTTGCTAATTACCAAGACAAGAAAAATAACCCAGACTCTAATGGAAACTATGAGCATCAATCGTTTTTTAATGCTATGATGGATGGTAAGACTAATGGTCTTGCATCTAATGGTATGCAAATGGGTATTGAAGCTATGGCTTTTAGAACTGGTGTTCTTAGACAGACTGGATCAAAAACCTTTTTAAATAATAATGAAGATATACGAGATCAACTTGCAGAAAATCTTTTAAAAGAAATAGACAAGGGGTTTTCAGGTACAGCGGTTGATAAAGATACAGTTTTACCTAGTCTTAAAGGTGTGGCCCGTATCCTTTATCAAGATCGTGCTCTTAATAAACAAACCACAATGACATTTCCATATGGTAGAGAGTTAGAAAGTTTTAAATCAGATATTCAAGAACGATTAAACATTCTTATAGAAGAGTCTAAGCAGTTACAAGATACCAAAGATCCTTTATATAAACTAGCAGGATATGTAGAGTCTCTTAATTTAAATAAGATAAATAACAAACTTCTTATTGAAACATTACATGCTAAGTATGTTGATGGTCTCATGTCTACATTGTCTCCTGAAGTTATTGCATCAAGAGCAATGATGCGTAGTATTGCACAGATGGCTGGAATATCTAACGAGTTGTTTACTATTGTCTCCCCAACAGGTTTTGAACTTAACCTTGGGGGATCTGTAAGTACAGGTTTAGATCAAGATGCTTCTAAGCAAGTAAAGGTATGGTCTCCAAAAGATAAATCTGTTAGACCAAACCCAAAAGAAAAACTTCCTATCAGTGAAATGAAAAAATCTGAACCCACTGTACCAAAATATGGTGAGGTTATTACAGCAGCAGCTGAAAAACAATACACAAATATAGATGAAGAAACAGGTTTGGATGTTGTTACATTTGTCCCTGGAGATATAGCCTATGGTGGATCTGTTCCTGCACCTATGCACTCAATTGATGCAGCTACAGTTGTTAAAACAATGACAGGTAAATCATGGGATAAGCTTATGGCAAACTCTCAAGGACACCCATATGTTCATACAGTGTATGACGCTTTTAAAGTAGATGCTATGTCGTATGACACTATCCTTGAAGAAGCTAATACAAACTGGTATGAAGTTAACATGCAGTGGTCGTATCTTGAAGCGGCTAAACAGTCTTTAGCAGAGGTAGATCGTAAGTTTAATGAACGTTTTAAAGGTGTTCCAGATAGTCAGGTACTAACAGAGCCGACTGATATTTCTGTTATGCAATATTTATTAGAGTTTGATCCAGACAGTAATGTTTTAAATGATAAAAACAAAACACCTACTTTTGGTTATCCAAATCTAGCACGTAAATTAACTAAAACTTTACCCCCAGGGTCTGATATAGAACCTGCATTAAGAAAGATAATTAGTTCTGTTATGACAGATCAACCTACTCTTGGGGATCTAAAACAATTTAGAAAAACCATGATGGAATCTCTTGATATTAATAAAAGATTAAATGATATGATTAGAGAGACTAATAAAAATAAAAAGAAGTTAAAACAAGTTATTGATAAAGCAATACGAGAGGGTAGACCTGTGTACCAGTATTACTCTCACTAAAATAAAAAAAATACCCCTACTAGAATCCAATTAAGGAAACTAGTAGGGGCTTTTTTATTTAAGCATACCGTTCTTAGCCAGTAGCTCTCTGATGTCACGCTCAGCATTCTTCTTGATCTCTGCAGCTTTGTCAGGTTCTAAACCTCCCTCAACTGCTCTATCATAATTATACTGTAGCATATCTTCATTAATTTTATTTGAGTATGCAGACTCTGGGGATAACCCAAAGGTATCTACATACTCCATGTCATCTACTGGTGCTCCACGTAGAGCCAAGTAGTTGTACGATTTCTTATCGCTCATTGGTTTCTCCTTAGGCAAAGAAGTAATCAGACTCATAGATCTGTGTTACGTCTAGGTTGCCTAGCTCTGGTTGCTCTACGTCAAGGTTAGTAGCATCAGTGATGATGTTTTGTTGTATCAAGTCGTAGTAATTATCTTTATCATACATATCGATAAAGCTTTGTTTAGTCCTCGCTAGTAGTGCTTCGACATCACATGCATGAGTACTAAAGGAATCATGTACTGCTCCGAAATCACCATTCCATTCCTCAATAACCAATGCCATATGACTGGCATCCTGACTGTGAATGTAGTTAGGGCTGACACCACACATAAATCCGCGAATGTCTGGGGTCTTCGTAGGTACTCTTGCCACATGGTTTACTCCTTTGTGTCCTTTAGACTCAGACTTATAGCCACTTATAGTACCTCTACATTTTCGTGTAGCTGTAGTATAGTTCTGATAGATTACTTTGAACCCTGATGGTGTTACCCATGAGAGGTCACTTCTACCATTGCCATGTACCAGTTTACTTTTGTATGATCTAAGACGTACCGTGAGTGTGTTGAGG